>Ga0315913_1004667_pt1 | contig 16588 bp, 6 predicted proteins | sample MpolsnodulesMG_FD_207736 | JGI IMG/M metagenome (GOLD analysis project Ga0315913, IMG submission 207736) | Medicago polymorpha root nodule microbial communities from Los Angeles, California, United States - small nodules | ecosystem: Host-associated > Plants > Roots > Nodule | place: USA... | reverse complement strand
TGATAACAAGGTATTAAAAATTGTCAATTGGATATGCTAATATTTGTTCAAGTGTACAAGACCATAGACAAATATTTGACATCTTTATAAGGTTCTGGAAGAACAAAATAGAGCAAATGAATCAACAAAAAGGAAGCTTGAAGCATCTGGAGAAAAGTGCATCTGAAGTATAAGTGCTCCTGAAGTGATGACGTCATCAGAAGCAAGTTCGTCAGAAGCACCTCATTAGAAGCAAGATCACCAGAAGCTGAAGTTCATCAGGAGATGAAAGACTTAAAGCTTCAAAGGCTGGGTAATTGATTTAATCACGCCTAAGCATTGCAAAAGACTAAAAGAGTGTAACAACGACCCTTGAGATGAAATTTGAAAGCATTGGATGCTTGTTCTATCAAGAGCGTTGACAAAGGAGAATTATACGAACTGTACAACCACTTCCTCCACTACTCTGTTTGTGTCTCTGCAACAAGACAAGGATAACAGCTCTGCCTGCAGAAATGTTCCTTCATACTAGGAATGCATTTGAAATTGATCCTTCATAGGACAACAACCATATCAGGCAAAAGATCATTGGTGATTTTCAACAAGTTTCAAACGACTCTTTTTGTGCTGGCAACTTTTCAACGTATCTTTCACACCTCTATATAAAGGAATGAAGACCTACTAGTTGGATAATACATACACACGCAAAAGCAAGACTCATACAACAATTCAAAGTTCAAAACTCTGTTATTGTTCTACATTTAAAGTCACTTAGAATTTCTTATCAAAGTTCAAATTTTAGAAATTCTATATTCTTAAGAGTTTGTATCTGCATTTAAGGTTTGTGCACGATTGTTAAGGAAATGATTAATTGTGTTGATTTCAATGGTAAAATTAGTTGCATTTACTAAAACACCCTTATTAATTGCAGTTAGTGGAGTAATTAAGTTAGATGAAATTCAATAAATAAGGGTATAATAGTGGAAAAACATAATAAATGATGCATTGATATTGTAAAATGACAATTATTTTGAGAAAAAGAAAAAATGTTAAAGAGACAATAATTGTGAGACGGAAGGAGTAACAATTTGTATTCCCGATCTTAGATTTTGAATCAAAACCTAACTTAATTGGTACTTAAATATTGTAAACAACAATAAAAACTTAATTATATTTTGAACCATTAAACTATTTTTGCTTTCATTAAAAGTAAGAGACAAAAAAGGATGCACAAAAGAAAACTACTCCCTCCGTCCCTATATATAACCCCCTTTTACTTTTTTCACATTTCTTAAGAAAAAGTTGTTAATGCAATTAATGTGTCTATTTTGTGTGTTAATATTACCAAATTATCCTTTGTTTGTATGTGTGTTAAATTTGACTTTTCATATTTTAAGATAAGTTAGCAGTATTAATTAAGGGTATGTTTAAGAAAAAGATAATAAATGCATCTAGTAATTTGAAAAGTAGTTTATATTTAGGGACAATTTTTTAGTCAAATGGGTGGTTATATATAGGGACGGAGGGAGTATATTTTGAGGGGATATATATAGGGAAATGTTAACTTGTGCCCTTGTGGCAAGTTAAGAAAGCAAATGTAGAAGATTTTTCTTGGAACTTGTATTCAATGTTTTAAAAGTTGCAAAAGTTTTACTTTCAATATAAAATTTATTTTTTTGTCAAAAAAAATATAAAATTTATTTTTAATTTCTATTTTAAACTCCTTAACTTGTGCCCTAAGGACACAAGTTAACATGACCCATATATATAAAGATGACCTGGCGGCGTAAAGAAGGAGTTTAAATGTTTACCCACCATTTACGCCAAACTCAATGATGTTAAGCGTGGGGTGTGTATTGAGAAAAATATTTATAAGGGGTGATACCCCTAACTTTACAAGTTGATTATGTAAGGTTTGGATACGTTCAGTATATAAAAAGCTAATAGCCTCGAACAACCAAGATCAAACCCTTCTATCTATCTTCAGCCTTCCATATTAAGCCTTGGCTACCCACCACACCATGGCAAACACTCTCGTGCCAAAATACTTGGAAGAATATGACATAGATCAAGAATTCAAAGAGTTGATACAAACTTTCCCATTAGAAAAAGGGATGATTGAGACCTACGTCCACCAATATCAAGGATTTTGGCAAACCACAAAAGATCTTCAAGGAGTTTTATCTTGTCAAAAACACTTTCATGCCCATGATACAGATATAATCGTAGCTAGCACTGCCAAAACAGGTACCATCTGGCTCAAAGCATTAACTTTTGCATTGCTCAACCGCAAGAAATATCCAGACATTCATGATAACAATCATCCTTTGCTTACAAACAACCCTCATGTTCTTGTTCCCAACTTGGAACTTAACCTTTACATTAAAAAAGATATTCTTCCTGATCTAGATTCATTATCCCCTCCAAGGCTCTTCTCTACACATCTTTCTTATGAATCATTGCCAAAATCTATGAAAGACTCAACTTGTAAGGTGGTGTATATTTGTAGAGATCCTAAAGACACTTTTATTTCACTTTGGCATTCTGTAAACAAGTTAAGACCAAAAAGTAAGGGAACACTTCCATTAGAAGAGGCATTCGAGAGTTTTTGTAGAGGAGTGAGTCCAATGGGACCCTTTTGGGAGCATGTATTAGGATATTGGAAGGAAAGTTTGGAAAAATCAAAGAAAGTTTTGTTTTTGAGACATGAAGAAATGAAAATGAAGCCTAGTTTTTATTTGAAAGAGATTGCTAAGTTTTTGGAGTGTCCATTTACAAAAGAAGAAGAATCCAAAGGTGTGGTTGGTGATATATTAAATCTGTGTAGTTTTGAGAAGCTGAGCAACTTGGAGATTAATAAGACTGGGAAATTGCCTTCTGGTAAACAAAATAATATTTTCTTTCGTCGTGGCCAAGTTGGAGATAGCAAAAATCTTCTCTCAGTTGAAATGATTGAACACTATCACTAAAGAGAAATTGGCTAAACATGGGTTGAGTTTTTAGAGGAGTGATTACGTTTAAGGAGTGAATAAGGAATTAATTCTATATTAATTGCACTATTAACCCTTCTTTTTTTTTTTTTTTAGCGAAGCTCAACAAGGGATGAGAGAAGAGAAGAATAATGATTTTTTTTTTGACAAAATAAATGATATTCATTCAAATTGATAGAGTACATCGATATAATGCAAATTCTCTAAAAACAAAAAGGATGAATCTGTGAACAAGCTCACATCATCCATGTTAATAGCATAAACCGGAAAAGTACAAATGCCTACACATGTGACTATATTTAAATCTCCGGAATAACTATGTGACCGGATCTGCAACGTGGATGACGCCAAAGTCATTGATTGGATGTGCACTGGATCGAAGTTGATCTGACAATCTGAAACAGTCAAATACCTGATAGAAACAAGAAAAACAAACAATGTCGTACAAAGACGACGAACAAACCAACATCGCACGAAGACGACGAAATCACAAAATAAAAAACGAAATAGATGTGAAAATCACTTATTTCAATAAAAGGGAAGGAGAAGAAATTAGGATTTCAAAATTTTGTTGTGCAATTTCCAATTGCCGTGGAAGAAGAATAATGCTTGATCATGTGAGATGATTTAACAGTTAATTAAAATCATTGGATTAAAATAAAATGGAGTGATGTGATTGAGAATAACCAATGACGAAGAATCTTGTGATATTTTAGGCTATATTTTTATTTTTTTTATTTGCATTTGGAGATAAATAAGATGTGATTTAAATGAGTTGTCCATGGTTTGAGGAACATTTTGTATTGTTTTCATTCAAGTGGTTGTAATTCACTTTTATTCTGAATCATGCAACTCAATAGGTGTTTTGAGTCTTTTGATTGTTAAATCATATAATACGGCAAAACAAAACACCACATGAAGGATCAAGGAATATGAAGAATGAAGATCAATGATTTCTAGATGGTTTTTAAAGACAATACAAGTTTGAAAAAATTTATCCCAAGTTCCAAGGCATTTCAAGATGGAAGAACGCTAAAAAAAGGAAGAAAATATGCAAAATTCCCACCCTAGAGATTGTCCTTGCGACCCAACACATCTGGGACGACACATGGGCTTTGTCATGCTCCCGTGAGCCTCAGTCTGTGAGCCAGTGCACATCTGCACGAAAAAAATGCAATTCCATTTTGTTTTTTAAGCTGGATCGGAGGAAAAAGCTCAGATCTCATATCTTAATCACCAAGTAATGAAGCCTATAAATAGAGACTCTTGAACACACTTTTATTCATTTAGAAAGTTGACGGTACAAGGCAAGGGTTATGCATCAAAGCTTCAAGGTAGAGAGTTTCTCCTCATCTTGTTCTCTTTAAGGTATGTTTTTCTATTGTTTTATAATGATGTCTGTTACCATGAGTAATTAAACCTCTCTTGGTTAGGCTTCCACGATGTATCTCTAATTACTTGTTGGATTCAATTAATTAAGTTTATGATTTTATTGCCTGATTTAATTTGTATATGTTCCATTCTTAATATTATTCAACTAGCGGCTGACCTGATCTATTAGCTAAGGTGTATGACCTACTATTTTGTCGGTGCCCGAACAAGAACAATAGTAAATTACTTATTTTCTGAATTAATCTCTTTTAATTGAATATGAGTATGATTGTTAGGGTTATGATTCATCACAGGATCGTATCACGGGGTCATTTCAGAACTTTCGTTTATCAAGAAGGTAGAGAGGATTCAAGGAAACTTTAATCGTTGTTAACCATATGAATCAACTAAACTCAATCTTGCATTGTTCAAGACAATTCAAAACTTGCAAAACAAAACCACAAACTCTTTTAATCGCTTTTATAAACTAATAAATTTCGTTAATTGCTAAATTGAACGACAATTTCAATGAAGACGATAACTTACTACTTTATTACATGTTTCGATTTGATACACTCTCCAATTCGTCCATCAGTAACTTAAAAGACATACTCTTAAATCAATATGTTTCTCCTTTTATATGTGTGTGTGATGTTTGAGTGCATCAAACCATTTCAATAAAATAAGATAAAAAGAGTACAAAAAGAAAAAAAAGAAAAGACGACTAGGCAAATCCTTCTGATCTAAAATTAAGAAAACAAAGTCTATTTCTAATGTACTTCAATCTAATTTCATCGGGCAGATAAATATATTTAGTTTAAAAGTAGTTTTGCAATACAAGTTAATTTAGCCAAGTGGTAAAGTTGCTCCAAGGTTTAACTCCCTTTTGCCACAGTTTGGTAATCTACTATTATAAAATTATACTCCATGAAAAATTTCATGTTATAAAAAAAAAATATAGAAACATTACATTAATGTTTGATATGTTAAAAATACTCATGGATTTTTTAAACTTTCTCATATCGATACATGGAAAATTGAATCCGGAAATATAAGTATATAAAATCTACAACGATTGCGATACAAATATTTAACGGTTTTTTTTCATAAAAAATAGAAAAATATTTATTTAAAACACTACATTAATATTGATATTTTAAAAATAGTCATGAATTTCAAAATTATATCATATCAACTTTCTCAAGTCGATATATAAAAATTTGCCTCCATTGATATAAACACATAAAATTCTCAACGAGCGCAATAGAAATATATCACGATGTTTTACAAATAAAATAACAAAATATTAATAGAAACACTATATATCAAGATATTTTACAAATAAAATAACAATATAACAAAAAAAATATAATCTAAATTCTTTTTTTTAATGACACCAACAACAATCTTTATTATTAAAAAAGTTGTTTAATGGTATAATTAGGATGATGAAAAAGTAAGTATAAATATACTTATATAGTTTGTTACACTTTTTAAATGATAAAGGAAAAAAACAATACATATATTTATTAATATCGTGTTTGTTACATTTGTTTTAATATTTTAAATTTATTTTCATCTATTTCTTACATGTGTTGTTTGTATTTAAAATTGAGGGTTTTTTGGAAAGGAAAAGATTAGTCCAAAAGTGCTGAAAATGGGTAGTTTTCTTTATATATACTAGTGGAAAGACGGGCACTATCGTGCCCGTCTGTCCGCTCTTTCTAATGCGCTAACGCATGTGATTATTTTATTATATTTGTTTGTATAATTTTGATTAAAATTTTTAAATCTTTAAATATTAATGAAAATTATTGATATATTGATTTATAAACAAAATATTGTCAAAGCATATAACAAAATTATTTATGAACTAAACATATTTTAGTTTGCCTGCAAATAAAATAAAGATAAAATAATGATCATTTATTGTTTATTTTAGTAGTAATTAGTAACATCATAACATAAATGTATAAATGACATGTTATGTAAAAGAAACATTGCTATGGTTGCAATAAAAGAATATCTTTAAAAACTACATTTTTCGTAAAGTCTCCATCTTCTCTTTCTATTTTCCCTTCTTTAATGAGAACTGTTGAATTTTGAGAAACTCCTCTTTGATAAAGCTACATATAATTGACTATGGCTGAAAACATGTCGTGGAAGATAGATTCCGACATTGGGAATGGTCTGCCCTTGTGACTTAAGAAATTGTTTTCTACTAAGCACAAAGGAAAGTCATGATCTCATTTGTTTTGCACACGTTTGTTACTAATCTTTTTTTAGAGGATTTAAAGTCCAACCTTTAACAATATTTTTTGCTCACGTTTGTTACTAATCTATTTTTTAGAGGATTTAAAGCTCAATCTTTAACATTATTTTTTGTTCGCGTTTGTTACAAATCTTTTTTTAGAGGATTTAAAGTTCAATAACATTATTTTTGCTCACGTTTCTTACTAATATTTTTTTTAGAGGATTTAAAGTCAAATCTTGAACATTATTTTTTGCTCACGTTTATTACATTTATTTTAATATTTAAAGTAAGGGTATTATTTTTATCTATTTGTTACATGTTTTATTTGTATTTAAAATTAAGAGTATTTTGAAAAGAAAAGGGTAACCCAAAAGAGCCGAAGGGAGTAGTTTTCTTTATATATATATATATAGTATAGAACTATAGAAGGATAGATTTTTGCATATAACATTTTTTAATATAAACATACAATAATACTGATAATTTCATTCAAAGATCCGAACCGGTCTTGAACTATCGTGCCCTTATATTACTACCTCGTGCCCCTCGTGCCCTTTTTTTTAATTTGATAGTGCTACCTCGTGCCCATTAAAAATAATAGGTTTTCTAAATGTATTTCTTTTTCTTGTAAAAAAGGGTTAATATGTTTTTACCTTTATGTAATATAGGACACTTTTGATTTTATCCCCTGTAAAAAAAAAATTGGATTTGGTCTTTGCAAATTTTTTTTGTATTAGGATACCTCCATAGGCCAGCTGACTGTGCATTTTCGCTGAATCACATTTTTCAGATGACGTGGCATGCTGACTGTATAATTATTTTTATTTTTTATATGGGGTACACGTGGCATTTGTGATTTTTTTTTAAATAAAAATAATAAAATAATAAAAAAAATTAAAAAACCATAAAAATTCTTAAAAAATTTGGGAAAAAAATGAAAAATACTCTGAAAAAAAATAAAAAAATGAAAATAAATCTGGAAAAATTAATAAAAATGAAAACAAATTTGGAAAAATTAATAAAAATGAAAAATAAATATAGAAAAATGAAAAGAATTCACTTTTTTTTTCGACTGTAAGAAGTTTTATTTTATAAAAAAAAATTCAGGAAATTAACATTTATATTTATAAAAAAAATATAAATATTTTCGAATATAATAAAATTATGGAAATTAATTTTCAAAATCAAAATAATTAGATAATATTATATTTTTGAATTTTTTTTATAATTTTAATTTAATTGATTTTTTTTCATAAATTTTTTCAAAAATTTGGATATATATATTAATTTTTTCCAGAATTTTTTCATTTTTAAAAATTTGTCCAGAATTTTTTTTATAACTTTTTTCATTTTTATTAATCTTTCTAGAATTTTTTCATTTTTATTTATTTTTCCATAATTTTTAAATTTTTCTGGTTTTTTTTTTGGATTTTTTTTTACTTTTTACGAATTTTTTTATTTTTATTTTTAAAAAAATCACCAATGCCACGTGTACCCCGTATAAAAAATAAAAATAATTATACAGTCAGCGTGCCACATCATTAGAAAAAGGTGATTCAGCAAAAATACATAGTCAGCTGGCCTAGGGGGTATTCTAAAACAAAAAAAAATTACAAGAACCAAATCCAAAAAAAATCTTTTACAGGGGGCAAAACCAAAAGTGCCTTATATTACAGGGGGTAAAGGTCTATTATAATGGCACGAGGTAGCACTATCTTTAAAGATAATATATATATATATATATATATAGAGCCACATGAAACATGATATGATACATTATATTCTATAGGATTAAATAAGTAAATGATCCCTCTAAATATACAACCCCTTAAAATATTTTCCAAAAAATTAAAATTTGAATATTTTAACAAAACATGAATTTAATATGAATTTTTTAAACACCAAAAACATAAAAATTCATATTTAATTTATTTTTTGATAAAAAATTCTAATTTTTTTAGAGAGATTGTCATAATATTCTACACATTCCTGAAAAATTTCATTAATAAATATTATGGCTAGACATAAGTTGACGAAAAAGTAGAGACTAATTTCATAAATGGAAAATTTTAGGAGACCAAATGCCTAAAAAATATTTATAAAGACTAAAATCAAATGTTGGTATATTTAAATGGATCATTTACTTATTTAACCTTATTCTATATCGTCCTCTCTGTTTACTTTTCCTTCGATTTTGAAGGTATGCAATGAAGTGAAAGCTATTAAGTAAATAATTATCCTCTTAAAAAATTTAAAAGATATGAGTCATTTCACTTATATTTTTTTCACAACCTACTCTTAAATCTAATCTAATATTTTTAAAAGATATATAGTGTATTTATAGAACTATATATATGAATCAATTTCCAAGATAGCCAACCAAGAAACCATTTAGTTTTAACTCCTGCTTCCATATTAAGCCTTAACTACCGACCTACAAACACCATGACAAAATCAAGTGATGAAAACCCTATTGTACCAAAATACTTGAAAGAAGATGACTTAGGTCAAGAATGCAAGGACTTGATACAAACCTTGCCATCAGTAGAAGGGTGGATCGATCCCACCTTTCATGAATATCTAGGATTTTGGTTTGCTCCCAAGATTCTCCAAGGTGCTTTATCTTTTCAAAGGCACTTTCAAGCCATTGATACAGATATCATCTTAGTTACAAATCCCAAATCAGGTACCACATGGCTCAAAGCATTGACTTTTGCTTTGAAAAACCGTAACAAATATCCAAATATTCATAACAACCATCCTTTGCTCACTTCCAACCCTCATGTTCTCGTTCCCTTCATGGAGATTAACCTTTACTATGAAACCAATATTGTTCCTGAACTCAATTCACTATCCCCTCCAAGAATCTTCTGCACATACAATCCTTATGTTTTGTTGCCTAAATCTGTGAAAGAGTCCAACTGTAAGGTGGTGTATCTTTGTAGAGATCCTAAAGACACTTTTGTTTCACTTTGGCATTTCTCAAACAAGCTAAGAGCACAAAGTAGAGGAACACTTCCATTAGAAGAGGCTGTTGAGAGTTTTTGTAGAGGAACGACTTCTTATGGACCCTTTTGGGATCATGTATTAGGATACTGGAAAGAAAGCTTGGAAAGATCAGAGAAGGTGATGTTTTTGAAATATGAAGAAATGAAAATGAAACCTAACTTTGTTTTGAAAGAGCTTGCTAAGTTTTTGGGGTGTCCATTCTCCAAAGAAGAAGAATCCAATGGTGTGGTTGATGATATATTAAATTTGTGTAGTTTTGAGAAGCTTAGCAACTTGGAGATCAATAAGAACGGGAAAATTTCGTCTGAAATTGAAAACAAGAATTTTTTCCGTCTTGGCAAAGTTGGAGATTGGAAAAATCTTCTCACAACTGAAATGGTTGAGCAGTTAAATATAGTTGTTGAAGAGAAATTTGGTAAACATGGGTTGAGTTTTTAGATTTTGAGAAATTATGTTCACTTTGTCATCATTTTACATTGTGCAAATGGGAAAGCCTAGTGGATTCTTTATGGCTGATTGGCTTTTCCTAATTCCTTTGTACCTTTTTCATTTTGTAACTTCTATCTTCAGCTTGTTTCTTAGATATTCCTTTTGGTTTAGTGTTTTGTTTTGGCGTTTTGTTTGTGTGATTTCACGTTGGTCAATGAATTTTGGCTTTTGTTTGTGTGATTTCACTTTGGTCAATAAATTTACCTGCTCTTGAAATTTTTTGAACTCTTGTATGAACTCAAATACAAATAAATAATGTTTGGGCACACTCACACAAATGAAGAAAAATAAATGATAAAAAATCTAGTAACATCATTCAATTATTTTCTATTTTAACTTTTTCAATTTATGTGTGTGTGCCTAATCCCTTTTTATTTGTGTTTGTGTTCAAGTAAGTATTTCTCATGATGTTGTTGCATGTAAATAGCAATCCAATGTATATTATATGATCTTACATATAAATTTGGAAAAAGTTAACCAATGTTTTGGGGCACTCTTTAATGACCTAAAATTGTAAATTTTTACAAAAAATTGTGTAACTACTGCATTGAAAATTGAAATATTTCACTTTTAAAAAAATAATATCTTAATTTAGCATTGTTAAAGAATGACTCAAAGACACTCGTAAGCAAGATCCAATAAATTTTAATATTTTTCTACTATAGTATTAAAAATGTTGAATTGAGTGTCACATTATTGCTGCTTAGATGACAAAAGACTCGACACATTTATACGTTGGAGCAGCATATTCAAACCTACAATACTCTTTCTTTTTTAATTTTGTCTACGAGTTTTACTGTTATAGACTATTTGATAAAAAAAATTAAATAAAATAATTTTTAAGAAATTCAATGAACAATTTTTAAAACAATAGTATTTCTATAATATTAAGATCATTTTTTTTTTGAGAGATATAATATAAAGATCATGAGATGTTATTGAATTGGTGTGATAAAATCATGCCAAAGTTAACAGCACGGTTTCTTGCCTGTTGTTACATGATTATCAGTAGTAGTGTGTTGTCTCCTTCTCTTTGTCTGCCGTTGTGTTTCATTTTCAAGGATGACCGTACAATGTACAATTTGTCGCCTCATTATTCAAACTAAATCCCTAGTGTTTGTTCTTCCCTTTTTTTCCTTTCAATTGTTTTTAATCAATAAGAATAAGGAAAAAGAAAGTTGTTCCAAAATTTGTTATAAAATGTTGTACAAATATCATTTTAAGAAATATATAAAATGTGTCATATATAATATTTTGAAAACTGCTCTTCTCCCTTTCAAAATTGTCATTGCCTATACCCAGTATGAGTTAACACACGCTCGATACTTTTCAACGTGAGTTAACTCACACATTGGTACTTTTTTTATATCAGTTCGATTACTTTTTAAATCGGATCAACCGATTTTAAAAGTGTCAACGGAAGTTAACTCATGTTGAAAAATATCAAACGTGAGTTAACTCACACTGAGTCTAAGGAATGAACAATTTTGAAAGGGATAAGAACAATATTATAATATTTTTAACAAAATAAATCTTTTTTTAGGCCTTTTTTAGACCCAAAATTTTGAGGCCTAAGCCCTAGTTTGCATATAACATATTTATTACTCTCTTTGTTCTATATTAAGTGACGCAGTTGACTCTGTCACACATATAAAGACATATTTTTTTATCTTTAATTATCTATTAGAAAATATTATGAAAATTAAATATTTTAAAAATATTCATCGAGATGAATTCAAGTGTTCATTGTCAAAAAAGTAATCTAATATACGACGGAAGGAGTATATTTAAATATCAAACGATAGTTTTCGAGCATGTTAAGTTCACTTCTTTCGAAGGCCATAGAAAAATCATTTTTTGCTCGAAGCAGCAAAGTTGCTCGAAGATCAATTTTGGAGATATTACAAATACAACGTCCATAGTTGCTAAAAAATTTAAGTTGCACAATTCCTACAAAACTGCTATATCAGGTGTATTCCATAAGTTTTTCAAGCAATCAGTTATAGGTTTTTTAGCCCTAAAGATTCAAATTAAAAAAAAACCTTACAAAAGAAGACTCTTGGAAGTTAAAGACACATTACATCCATGCATGTTAGGAGTTAGTTTATTTCTTAGTCTATAAATTAAAAAATCAAACTTTATGCAAAAAAAGTTTATTTTCGTTCCACAAAACTACGTTTACTAGATAAATGCATTCATCCTTAAAAGAACCATGCATGCAACTCTTAAAATATGTGTGTGTAGACACACAAATATTCCTTTTTGAGTTTTTATATTTGCATGCTTTGTGTATATTTTTTCCTTTTTTCTGTGATTTTTACTTTACCATTTTCGTACATACGTTTTTTTACATCTTCATAAACCACTTTGTATCCTTAAACCTACAAACTAAGAACCCCTTACAGATCTAAACTTGAGTTCAAATTGATCTTTTAAGTTCATTTGTTGGAAGGAAAAATTTCTACACAAACAATATTTCTCTAATACCGATTGTATTTCTACTTGAAAATAAGACCTATTATCCACAATATTTTTCAATCATTTTAGTAGAGATTTGACCCAAATAAGACGAGTTTATGATCAGTTGCTTATGATTTATGGGACATTTGTAATGTTTTCATATTGATTCATGTAATTCTAGTTTTTTTTTTCTAAACCAAGGAATTCTTGGGTGTTTTTGATGTATTTCATTGAAAAATCATGTAATTCGTCAAAGCAAGACACCTCATGAAGAATTAGGAAGACATGAAATGAAGTTAATTTAAGATGCCTATGAAGACATTACAAGTTGATAAAATTCTATCTCAAAGTCCAAGACAATATTGAAGGAAGAAAGCATTGAAAAAGACGAAGAAAAAGACAAAAACCCTTGGAAAACAGGTGCAATGCGCCCCTTTCATGCTTCATCTGCTTTTGACTCTGTTGAAAGTGACTCAAAATTGATGGTTGCAGAAAGGCCAAAATCGATGGCCGAAGCGTGCAAATCGGCGCCCAATTTTGCGTAGTTTTTTGAGACTTTTGTCTTGACAATCTTCAGCTTGTTTCTTGGATGTTCCTTTTGGTTTAGTGTTTTGTTTTGGCTTTTCTTTGTGTGATTTCACGTTGGTCAATGAATTTTGGCTTTTGTTTGTGTGATTTCACTTTGGTCAATGAATTTACCTGCTCTTGAAATTTTTTGAAATGATGTTGTTGCATGCAAATAGCAATCCAATGTATATTATATGATCTTACATAAAAATTTGGAAAAAGTTAACCAATATTTTGGGGCACTCTTTAATGACGTTAAATTGTAAATTTTTACAAAAAAATTGTGTAATTAGTGCATAAAAAATTGAAATATTTCACTTTTTTTTAAAAAAAATCTTAATTTAGTTTCGTTAAAGAATGTCTGAAAGACACTCGTTAGCCAGATCCAATAAATTTTAATATTTTCCTAGGGTAGTATTAGAAATGTTGAATTGAATGTCACATTACTATTGCTTAGATGACAAAAAACTCGACACATTTATATGTTGTATCCTTAAACCTATAAATATAAACTAAGAACCCCTTACGGATCCAAACTTGAGTTCAAATTGATCTTTTGAGTTCATTTGTTGGAAGGAAAAATTTCTACACGAACAATATTTCTCTAACACCGATTGTATTTCTACTTGAAAATAAGGCCTATTATCCGCAATCTTTACCATGGCAAAAAATCCGTTTCTAACATAAACCTCGATCCAATCAAACAATTTCATGTAGGTGATGACAAGTCATCTGTTGTTATTTTCAGCATATTTTTCAGTCATTTTAGTAGAGATTTGACCCAAATAAGACAAGTTTTTGATCAGTTTCTTATGATTTATGGGACATTTTGTAATGTTTTCATATTGAGTCATGTATTCTTTTTTTTTTCCTCTTCTAAACCAAGGAATTCTTGGGTGTTTTTGATGTATTTCATTGAAAAATCATGTAATTCGGCAAAGAAGACATCTCATGAAGAATTGAGAAGACATGGAATGAAGTTAATTTTAAGAGGCCTATGAAGACATTACAAGTTAATAAATTTCTATCTCAAAGTTCAAGACAAGATTGAAGGAAGAAAGCACTGAAAGAGGCCTTCGAGAGTTTTTGCAGAGGAGTGAGTCCAATGGGACCCTTTTGGGAGCATGTATTAGGATATTGGAAGGAAAGTTTGGAAAAATCAAAGAAAGTTGTGATTTTGAGATATGAAGAAATGAAAATGAAGTCTTGTTTTTATTTGAAAGAGATTGCTAAGTTTTTCGAGAGTGTTCATTTACAAAAGAAGAATCCAAAGGTGTGGTTGGTGATATATCAAATTTGTGTAGTTTTGAAAAGCTGAGCAACTTGGAGATTAATAAGACTGGGAAATTGCCTTCTGGTAAAGAAAATAACATTTTCTTTCGCCGTGGCCAAGTTGGAGACTGCAAAAATCTCCTCTCAGTTGAAATGATTGAACGGTTGAAAAAAGAAATGGGCTAAACATGAGTTGAGTTTTTAGATGAGTGATTACAATAAGCAATTGATTATATATTAATTGCATTGTTTTGGGGTTTTTGAGTTACACTTGAGTCTTATTTGATGTGGTTTATTTGAGTTATATGTCGTTGTTCAGTTTTCCAAATTTGTTATTGATATTTTGTTAATTTGTTTTACTTTAGGTATGTGTGACATGGCTCTCTTTTAATGAGCTAGCTGTATTGTTGCATTTCTAGTCTGTAGCAAATTTGTTTCTGCATGTTGCTTGTTTGTCTAGGATTTAGAATGTGTTTGGGTAAATATTAATTAAGCTCTAATTAGTCCATATTCATCATGCATGTAAATCAATAAGGGAATGTGATAGAACTGCTAATGTATAGTCAAAAGCTATTTCAAAGAGCCTATTGAAAAAGGTTGAAAACCTTTTGTTTTGACAAGAAGTTGAAAACAACTTATGAATATTCATAAACTATTTGCATAAACATGTATACAAGTGCTTATTTCATAAAATAAACTCAAATAAAATAAAACCAAACACTTTCGTTTGGGTCTTAACTCTACTATTTTCACAGGGAAGAAGGGGTTTTGGTAATCAGAATTTCAGTCCAGATGTATACAATGAATGCAGAAATGTTGAATATAGCGAAAATAAGTCGGTGGTTGATACTCTGCAGAAATGCATTTGTTTCAAATGTTGTCTTCTCACAAACCAGACTTTCTTTTTATTGTTGAACCTCTGGTTGCTTACACTTCTGTTCCTTCTTGGTACTGGCACAAGCTCAATCTGCAAAACTGTGTGATGAATGAAAGAAACACTTTATAGTGTCAACACAATGTTAATATTCTCCTGAACAACAACCAATACATAGCTTTCTCCTACTTGTCTGAAGGGATTCTTATTTTTACTGCAGCTATAAGGGACTTAAACTCTTTACTTGGCGCTCATGAAAGATTAGGTGGCAAGACCCCTCTCAAGATTGCTTGCTTTGAATTTAGCAACTGGACAAACTTGAATGCTCTGATTCACTTGGAAACCAACGGGGTCCGGTTCACATGGACCAATAGAAGAGAGGGAGGGGCTTTCATGGCTCAAAGAATTGACAGAGCAATATGTAATGAGTCTTGGATTGACTATTGGAGTGTTTTCAGTTGTAACACTTTAGTCAAATGCTTTTCTGACCACTTTCCCCTGTTACTGACATTGAATAAGAACCCTCCCATTACTATCATACCAAGATTCAAGTTTTTTAAAGCCTGGACTGATTTTGAAAGCTGTGAATCTCTGGTCTCTTCACACTGGCTTATTCCAACTGAAGGAACTCCTATGCATGCTCTGCACTTCAAACTCAAAAGTCTGAAGCCCAAACTGAAATCTTGGAATAAAAGTATGGTTGGGGACTTTCATCAAAGGGTTCATTGGGCTCAACAACAACTGAGTGAAGCTCATATGGCTATTGACCAATTAAGCTTCAGTGATAAGAGGTCTTTGGAGGAGTTAACCTGTTTAACTAGCTACAGTCATGCCCTGCATCTGCTTAATAGTTTCTGGAAAGATAAGAACAAAAATGCTAGATTCCTTAAGGGAGACATGAATACTGCATTTTTTCATAGAAATGCTAAAGTTAGAGAAGCCAAAACTTTTATTAGTCTTCAGCATAGGGATGAAACCTACACTAGTACCACTGCCATTGAAACTCATGTTCTCAGCTATTTCACCAACATTTTCTCTGCCCTGTCCAATATGAGGAAAATGAGCTCCCCAACAAGTTCATTCCACATATGGTTACTGATGCAGAGAATGACAGGCTTACTGATATACCTCAACTTGAAGAAATTAGGAATGTTGTTTTTAATCTAGGCGGGGATTCTGCTCCTGGGCCTGATGGATATCTGATGTAAGATTTTTACATGTCATAAAACTATTTACACGTAAGTATAATAGGATCGTATCCGCAGGGAGTTGCGTATTTCATAAGTGTTTTCACAATATTCATCACGTTAAGTGTTTGGGTAT
>Ga0315913_1004666_pt1 | contig 16590 bp, 14 predicted proteins | sample MpolsnodulesMG_FD_207736 | JGI IMG/M metagenome (GOLD analysis project Ga0315913, IMG submission 207736) | Medicago polymorpha root nodule microbial communities from Los Angeles, California, United States - small nodules | ecosystem: Host-associated > Plants > Roots > Nodule | place: USA... | reverse complement strand
AGTGACGGAATTTGAGAGGGATTTCACGTTTTCCCTCACTAAATTTCCCTCACTAATTTTTGTTTTTTTAGTAGTGAGTTTTAGTTTAAAAAATGCTAACAATTATCCTTAAAATATTTGTTAAAAAATTAATTATTTATTTAATTGTAAAATTATAGTATAACGTCATTTTCAAGCAATTTTTGTTGTTGTTGCTTTCTTAACAAATGGTTCAGGACATTAGCTAGTACCACCACAAAGCTATAAGATATAATATTTTGATCGTTCAATTATCACTCAGTGTTAAATTTTAGATCTTCATACTAAATAAAATTCTAACTTTAAAAAATCGTTGCTTGTTATAAAATCAACTTATAGTTTTGATTTTTCGTGGTGAGTATTACTTCAAGATTTAGTTCAAAATTTGACAAGTGCAGAAGGGTGTGTTGTACTTGTGCGCATGCGCATGCACGTGATCACCATCCCTAGCCCATAAGCGGAGTCGACCCTACAGAACAAGCCCCATTCAGCATCCATAACGTGTCACTTTACTACAGTTCAACGTGTGAGTGACCAATGACTAATACATACATGTATGTACCCAAAAATAGTAGGAAAAATTAATTCATTTAGGATAGTAGAAGGACAAAAACACCTACATAAGATAATGCAGCGCAGCCTGGGCCAGGGACAAAACAAACAGAGCAATTGAAGAGAGAGTGAGAGGAGAGAACCAAAAAAACAAATAAAAAAAGTTAAGTAAAAGTAACAGAAATGTCAGAACATGAATGAGTTGTTGGATTACAATTGAATGAGTCATGAAATGAAAATGACCTATTATGATAAGCCCGCCACCTGTTTCCTTCAACACTTCCCTTCATTATTTTTTTGTTAACAAATCTCAGACAATAATATAAAATAGTGCACCAAGTAATGCAGTACTAACCATTTTAACATTTTAAAACATTTTAAGTCGATACAGTGAATCTCTTAATAAAAGTTTTTTTTTCAGCAGATCTTAGTAATAGTTAAATAACTGATATGCTAATATATTTACCCTAAAAAAAATGTTGGACCCACAAAAGTCCAAACACTAAAAAAACCAGCATTATTGAGCCATTGATTAAAAGAGTCACATAAACTTCTATCAAAAAACAAAAAAATCACATAAATGATTCTCATCATTACTTTATAAATACCTCATTTCTCTTATCAGCTAACTCATCAAACACTTTCCTACTGTTTTTTAGGCAAAGAAAGCAAAGGCTTAAAGAAAGAAAAAGCAAAAAGATGAGTTACTTGAACCGTGTTTGGATGGCAGCAACCGTGGCTGTGGCACAAGGCCACACTGAACCAATCCATAACTGCAAATCAGCTCTTGCAACTATTCACCAAAACCGAACTCGTCTCTTCTCCGCCGGCGGTGCTTTGTCGGCACTCTTGCCGTTGTCCAGTGTCGTTGTATCGGACGCAACCGTTAGTTCTAAGGTGGAAGAGAAGCTGAGACAAACCGATGATTCTCTCCAGAAAGTTATGTACATGAACTGTTGGGGTCAAGGCTAAAGAATAATACCTCGATACTGATAACTTATTGGTGTCGTCACAGACACCAACACAATTTTGATTAGAAGTGTCGGTCCTGCCATGTTGGAAACTAATGGTGACAATAAGACAAAATTGATTCATAGGTGCAGAATCAACCCTATGATTTTCTTCTGAGTGAGGGCTGAAAAAGAGCAACAATGGAATTCACGTGGACAAATAGATAAGTCTATGAGAATAAGATCTACTTCATTCAAATTGTGGGATCCAGGAATATTTGTTCTAGTTGCAAAATTTCCTTGAATATTGGTTGAGGCAAATATACAAGTGAATGAAATCAAGGAAAGCAAAGAGAAGCAAAAGAGAGAAATTTTCCTATCATAAAATATTCCTTAGACTATAAATAAGTCTACGATTGCCAATGATTAGTGAGCTTATCAAAATTGATGAGTATTTGTTCATTTGGTACTATTGAAAGTTAGTTAATTTAGGTTTGTTGGAGTTGGTTAAGTTTGTAATTAATTAGTGACCGTTTGTTAATTAGTAGGAATTTGCAACCGATGTGATGAGACTTGTATACATATATAATAAAAGTTTGCTTCTCTATTCGACTCTCATAATTTAATAAAGTATATTCAATCTCATTTTTGTTTTCTCTCTTAAATTTAGTATATAGTTTATGTTCTAACAAATGGTATCGTTAAAACATATACAACCGTTTGAACAATTTTCTTGAAATTATTTTCATGCTCAATGGAAAGAACTATGATAGATGACACAAACATGGGAAGGTTCTTCTTGGCTTTCAAGATGTGTTGGAGGTTGCAAACTTTGGCGTGGAGGAGCTGGGTGAAAATCAAACATGCGCAAAAAAAAGGTAGCGTACAAGGAGGTGAAGAAAAAGTAATACAAAGTGTTGTTTTTGATTCACGAATGCGTGAATCCATTCTTTGTGATCCCTAATGCATGTGTGTCTTAAATTTTAGATTTTTATACTACATTTTTTTGTTCAGGGTTTAGCATTTTGATACTAGTGCTCTAACTTTCCTTAAAAAAAAAAAAAAAGATACTAGTACTCTAACTTGAATAAAAATCTCTTACTAAAATTAACTTATGTGTATCCTAGAGGCATAACAAAGAGGGAGCTTCTACAGTACAGTCAGGAAACTGACTTTTTTGAAAAAGTTAATTTTGATTTTAATGTTTGATTCATTTTTAAATTGTTGATTACTGATTAATGATCAATAGTAATTCATCTAGTAATGCTTGCAACATCTTGGACTTACAGGTACTATTTTATCGTTGGCATCTTTAACATGCAAACAGTGAGGTGTTACTCACTACACTTTTGATGTTATAGTGTTAACTTCATCAGAAAAGTCATTTTCACGACTTTACCATAAAATTTTCCTTGTTTCTATGGAAAGATAGTAGGGGGAAAAAAAGACAGGGAAATAACCATTTTCCATGGTTTGGAACAAGTGAAAGTAACCAAGGAAAGAATGAGACACATGGGTCCCATGTCAAAATGCTTTCCTCTCAAATGTGAGGAGAAAGTGGAGGTGGTAAACTTTTTTGATTAAAAAGATAATACAACCCTTACTTACATGTTTTTATCATTCTAAAAATTGCACTAGCAATTAAACATACACCATCTTCTTCAATTTTTTTTTTATATAAATAATATATGTAACTGTAATTAAATTTTTCAAAACAAATATGTAGAAGTAATTAACTAAAATAATTATGACCATACATCTTTCTTTTCACCAATCAATTATATTTTATATAGGGTTATATATGTCAATTACTAAAAATGCATGTTTCTTTCCTTTCACTTTCTTATCCACTTTCTCTTATACCAAACAATCAAATTAATCCTCTTACTTTCCACTCACTTTCTTTCCTTGTACAATCTTTCCTTTCACTATCTTTCCTCCCACTTCCTTTTTACAACCAAACATAGCCTGCACTACATGGATTATATTACTTCTTGTAGAAAGAAAAAAAAATTATATTTGCCTCCTCTAAAAAATATATATTACTTGCCTAAAAGCAAAACAAAAAACAACTATATTCTTTTTTTTTGGTGTCCGGAATTCGAACTCCGGACCTTGCATATATTATGCACTGTCCATACCAACTAAACTAAGGTCACGAGGACAAACAACTATAATATTATGCATTGTCCATACCAATTGAACTAAACTCACGAGGACAAACAACTATATTCTAAATATATATTAATTGCTTAAAAACAAAAAATAAATTATAGGCTAAAATATGGTATTGGTCCCTACAAATATGACCAATTTTGGTTTTAGTTCCTGTAATTATTATTATTTTTTTTTATAGTTTTTCGTCCCTGTAAATTTTTTTGTTTTTGGAAAATAGTCTCTGGCTCCAATTCTGTGATGATTTGTCACTTTTGTGCATATGTGTCACATGATGACTGTGCTTACTTGTCCAGCTGACATCCACGTGGCAAGACATTTACGAAGAAGAAGATGAACATTGATAGAGTACTTGACATTTTTCGATAAAAATGAAAATATGAAAAATATAATATATGAAAAATATAATAGAAATTTATAAATTGTGGATTTTTAACTTCTCAAAAACAATTCCTTAAAAAAAAAAAAACTTCTCAAAAAACAATTGAACTACTTAAAAAAAAAAAACATTAAACTATTGATCCCCTAATTGCATACCATTTTGATTTTCTTAAATTAAATGAATCAAAGATCTTTATCGAATGCCAAGAGATATTAAAAATCCTAATCCTAATTGGATACACTCCTTTAAGACCAAATTAATTATAAAATGTTTATTTAATCTTATGAAAAATGGAAATGTTTTTTGTTTTGTATTTTGAAAAAACAGAGCAGTTCTCTCTCTCCAGTATCTCTATCTATCATTCTCTGTACTAGAAAATCTAGTCTAGAAGCACAACGAATCACTTTCATTTCCCTCCCATCACAGATCTCTAAAAACCTCCATTCCCTCTCATCACAAACCCTAATATCTCATCGATCGTGTCACTCTCTCATTATACATTGTTTATTTACCCTCTCTTATATACTATACTTCACTTCACTCATCAATGACTTTGGAACCTTCGCGAATCTCTCTCATCTTCATGGACCAACGCCATCTTTACGATGCCTGAGTTGCGTGCCCGACCTCGCACAAACCGTCTCACAGATAACGCGCCGCCGGTCGCCGCCACCGCTGCACAGACCAGAAGGAATCGGAGGCAGAAGAAGAACACGATCGTCGCCGAGAAAATCGAAAACATTGTGAATAACATCCACGAAGCAGGAGTAGAGAGATTGAAAGAAGGAGAGAACAAGGAGAAGGCAGTGTTTAGGGTTTCTAGAGAGGAAGCTATGGATGAGTACGATAGTGGTGGCCGTAGTGCCGATAAAGCTCCGGGAGCCGAAGAAGAAGGGAGCACAACTCCACTTCCTGAGAAGGTGATTTTCATTCTTTAGAAATGCTCATAGTGAAGCATGCAAATGTTTTTTTTTCTTCTCTATTTTTGTTTCTTGTTAATGTTTTGCTGCTAATTCATTGTTTCTAGCGTTAGTTGAGTCAGAGATTATGGATTATGGCAACGTTTTTTTGTTGGAAGGTAATTTTTGTCATGTGTTGGGAAAATTAATGTATTTTGTTCTTTCTTATTTACAGATTCAAGTTGGTGGTTCTCCATTATATAGATTAGATAGGAAACTTGGTAAGGGAGGATTTGGGCAAGTCTATGTTGGTCGACGCGTAGGAGCTGGTTCTGGTGCCGTTGAGGTATGTACGGTGTTTATGTCTGCCATTGTGGTGCTCCGTGATTGATACATATTGCCACTTGGGTGTCTGAATTTTTTAATTTTGTAAGGGTTTTGTTACATAATATTTTAGTTGGAAAAAAACTTTATAAAATGTAAGGGTGTTACGACCGTTATTTTGTGCCGAAGCAACGGGAATAGATATGGTGATTAAATAACGTTGTTGTGGGAAAAAATTTGTACACCAAAGGCATCTATGACTTTTATAGATAGTTATAGATATTGCTCCAATAATTGCAGGTAGCATTAAAATTCGAGCATAGAAACAGCAAAGGGTGCAATTACGGACCTCCACATGAATGGCAGGTTTACAAGTGAGTTTACCCTCTTTTCTGCTTCAATAGAGTGGAGCTGCTTTGCTGAAGTTATTTTCTATGCATGAATGCTAACTTTGCCATGCTTACTTTTTATAGCACATTAGGTGGTAGTCATGGTGTTCCAAGAGTACATTACAAGGGACGGCAAGGTGACTACTACATTATGGTATGTGCTTGTAAGTTTTTTAATAAAGTAATGGGGGTTTCTATTGTCTCTGAAAGTTTTTGTAACATAATGTTACTCACAGGTCATGGATATGCTTGGCTCTAGTCTATGGGATGTTTGGAATAACAACTCACACACGTAAGTATCTCTCTGAAATTTTATTGAAATTAATTCATCATATTTTTGTTAATGTCTTGGTCAATATAGCATGTCTAACCTTTAGTTCTTTTTTGGATCTAGGATGTCTACCGAAATGGTGGCATGTATTGCAATCGAGGCTATCTCTATATTAGAGAAGATGCATTGTAGAGGGTGAGACTCATTTTCCTGGTTATATTTATGATTTATACATGGGTTTTCTTTACTAACAGATTGTCTATGGGGCAGCCTGCTGCCTGAGTCCCGCCTTATGTTATCATTTGGGTGTTCCGTTTTTTTACCTCATGGGGAAACACGTTCAATCATTTGTTATTGACTATGCGAGTCACAATGAAACAACATAGTTTTTTTTATCCCGAGGTTGAGCAACATTTATTTATGTAAAAATAAATCGGTTGGGAAACTATTACATCTGAAATTCTTCTGATTTAGCTCTGGATCATATGATAGAATTTTTCTCATACTGTTTTACTAAATCAAGTGTTGTGGAGGAGATGTTTCTTGTTATCCAGAGGGGTGAGGTTTCTTTTTATCCAGAAGGGTGAGGTCCATGCTAAGGGTACCAGGATCAGTGTGTCAAGGTTAATAATTTTAACTCCCTGCAGTTTTCTCATTAGTTCAGACTTCAGACTGAGAGCAGGAGTTAACTCAAGTTCCACTTGCTATGGCCTATGGAGTGAACCTGTTTGGCCACCTGAGATGTGCTCATGAAAAGTTGTGCACACACTTCATTTTGAAATTTGTCCATTACTGTATCTCAATTAAATTATTATATCATTCTGTGATTATGATAGGGACTTGGGTATTATGGGATTCATAAGTCCCAAATCTAGTAGTATGGTGTGTTGGGTGGAGTATTTTAGTAGATTGGTTCTTCCCCCTTGACAGCTAGCTTTTAGGATTCCTCAAGTGCCTAGATACTTGTCATATTACAGTGTATGATCCATGCCCTCAAATTTGTTTTTGTTCTTCCCCTGCCCACAATGGTCAATTAGTAAATACTTAAATTGCAATTATTGCTTTATCAATTACCATGCAATACCAATGTTAGTAATGTAGTAGATATACAAGTTTCGAATGATTTTTGTACATGTGCTCTAGTATATGTGAATTGCATCTTATTGTAAAGATCAATTTTTCATCCTGATGTTGTTGTTGCAGATATGTGCATGGTGATGTAAAGCCTGAAAACTTTTTGCTTGGACCCTCGGGAACCCCTGATGAGAAAAAGTTGTTTCTGGTTGATCTTGGATTAGGTAAAAAAAAAAGCCATGTTAACCCTTTGATGCTTTCATTGTCAATGAAGATATGCTTATTCTCTCACTTTTCTACACAGCAACTCGTTGGCGTGATAGTTCAACTGGCCTTCATGTTGATTATGATCAACGCCCAGATGTATTTAGGTTAGTTTATTTAGCTTCTATAAACCTTATTTAAATCAATGTATGGTTTTTGAATGATTCTGTATATCATATTCTTGGCAGGGGCACAGTTCGTTATGCTAGTGTGCATGCACATCTTGGTAGAACAAGTAGCAGGAGAGATGACTTGGAATCCCTTGCTTACACACTTGTCTTCCTTCTTCGTGGTCGGTTACCTTGGCAAGGATATCAGGTTATCTTTTTTCAAATTTGCTTATCAATTTTTTTTCCTTCAAATTTAATTACTTTAGTGTTAATACTAAAAGAAAAGCACGATTCTTATGAAATTGTTTGTTACAGGGAGAAAATAAAGGATTTCTTGTCTGCAAGAAAAAAATGGCCACTTCACCTGAAGCTTTGTGTTGCTTTTGTCCTGCACCTTTCCGGCAGTTTGTAGAATATGTAGTAAATTTGAAGTTTGATGAAGAACCAAATTATGCAAAATACATATCCCTTTTTGATGGAATCGTGGGTCCAAATCCTGACATTAGGCCGCTAAATACCGAGGGTGCTCAGAAGGTACTTGGTTTATTGTTACTTTACATGTGTTATATCATTTAAGGATTCAGAGCCATACTCTTAAAGCCTTTTATGGGTTTGTGTTGTGAAGCTTATATGCCAGGTTGGACAAAAGAGAGGACGATTGACCATGGAAGAGGATAATGATGAACAACCAAAGAAGAAGGTCCGAATGGGTCAGCCAGCAACACAGTGGATTAGTGTTTACAATGCTCGTAGACCAATGAAACAAAGGTTTTGAGCTGACATGACATGATATTTTGCTGTTATTGTATAGTTGACCCAGTTTTGACTTTTTATATTTTGGCGTAGGTATCATTACAATGTGGCCGATGAGCGGCTTTCCCAACACATCGTAAAAGGAAATGAAGATGGTTTATTTATTAGCAGTGTGGCTTCTTGTGCTAGTCTTTGGGCACTCATTATGGATGCTGGCACTGGTTTCACATCACAAGTTTACGAACTCTCTTCCAGTTTTCTTCACAAGGTTGGTTAATTTTCATTTTTCAGTTACTCTACTATCTAATGTAATACAATTTTATTGATATTTTTGTTTTCGTTATATTAAATATTTTGTACTGTATTTCATTTTGAAGTTTATACAATTTGACAAATGAAGAATCTGTTTTACAGGAATGGATTATGGAACAGTGGGATAAGAATTATTACATCAGTGCCATAGCTGGAGCTAGTAATGGGTCCTCATTGGTTGTAATGTCAAAAGGTTAAAGTCATATTCTTGATGCATTATATATTTAGGACGGCAACAGTTGACTTGACTATGCATTGCATAATATGACCAGTAGTGTTGTGTTTAAATCTTGTCTCACTTTTATTTGTGATCTGCTGTTCCTTACAGGGACCCAATACATGCAACAATCCTATAAAGTCAGTGACTCGTTTCCATTTAAGTGGATCAACAAAAAATGGAGGGAAGGATTTTTTGTCACTGCTATGGCAACTGCTGGCACTAGATGGGCAATTGTTATGTCCCGTGGTGCTGGATTTACAGAGCAGGTTTTTTTCTTTATGTTTTAGATTGAAAATTGTGACAGTGAAGAATTCTATCTGACATATATATGTTCTTTTCTCTCTAAACTCAATGCCAGGTTGTGGAACTTGATTTCCTGTATCCTAGTGAAGGTATTCATCGAAGGTGGGAAAACAATTACCGCATTACTGCAACTGCTGCAACGCCTGATCAAGCTGCTTTTATTTTAAGTGTCCCAAGAAGAAAACCACCTGATGAAACTCAAGAAACGCTCCGCACGTCTGATTTTCCTAGTACTCATGTTAAGGTAAAATTGTGCACCTAATTTTCATGTACTCATTGTCAATCAACTTTACTACATGCTTATATTTGATATATTTTACTGTAGGAAAAATGGGCTAAGAACCTCTATATCGCATCTATTAGTTACGGGAGAACAGTTTCATAAATGGCTGATATTTTTTGAGATTCCAGCTGATATCATTTTGACCTATTGCAAGATTCCCGCTTGCCTAGACATCTGAGTTGGGAACTGAAGATCCTCCATGATAAATTTCCTGAAGAATGCAGTTCAGCATTGGTGCTTGCAGTATGCTACACCTTTCTTTATGGTTGTCATCATATATTATATGATACAAAATCTATGCATCGTATTTCAATGCTGTCAAGTATTTGAGCTGTAAGCAAACTTAGATCTTTTGTGTCAATTGGGACAACTCTTTTAATATGAAGTTTGTACAGTTCTAAACAGTAATTATTATGTTGAAGGCGTAATTATTTTTGTTTGATGATGGTATTTTGCAAATATGCAACTATAATTTTCCAGCGGGAACTGGGCGCTATAACTGGCCTACCTTGTACTTGGCTCTTTTATCCTTACCTCTTGATTTAAAGCTACTCCAGGGCTTCTCAATGTCTGAATTTGGCCTTGGTGACAAAAAGTTGTTTACTTTTCCAGCAGTTTGTAATAGCGTAATCATCGTGGTCACGATATTGTTATTATTGTTGTTGTTCTAGTCTTTTATGTGATAACCATATACTGTATTATTTTCAAATGCACCAACCTATGTATTTGGTTTCTTTGGGTTTTTCTCAAGACAGATACGGTTGGTTTGATTGATTTGAAGGATATAGTTTCTTAGGTTCCCTTTCCCCCCCTCCAATTATGCTTAATTTTATGTTTGCTTGTATCTTGTGCTTTTTAGACTTTTCTTTTTGAACTTATGGTTTGCATATTGTTTAATACGTTACTCTGAATGTTTCAATTCAATTGACTCTCTAAGAATGAGAGCTGTTTAAGCATTAGCTCAGTCTGTGCTAGTTGCAAATAATTGCATCCTATCTGTGTTGATACTCTGAAAGTTCCTTTTTATTTTTCTGACCAAGCTGTACTTTCAGTAACTGAAGTCTGCGTGATGGATTTCTGGTGATTCATCCTGACTGGATGCTTATTTTGTTTGATTATTTTTCTAAAACAAGCACTATAAGATGCTGTTTTGTTACTAGTTGGAAGTTGGCTATCTTCGAAACTCGTCTTTGGAGTAAATTTGCACACCTCTTCACTTTTGAGTATTACCTGAGTCCGTGACACTTAGATACAGGTATATAATTTTGCATATATTTTTATTCATCTTATGCAGCCTGAGATTTTGTGATGAATATGAACATGTCTTATATGGATGAAACATGTGATGCTTATATGGCCTGATGGCATCCGATCTTAGTTCCAAATGTTTTGGCTGTTACTGATGTACATTTCCTCCTCTCAAATCAGATGTTCAGGTTGTGTAGATGTTTCTGGTTGTCCAATGCCAAGAGATGAGGCTGAAGCAACCCATATGTCAAATAAGAAAGCTGTTTCTGGTTGTGTACATTTCCTCCTTTTGATTATTTCCACTCTTTCAAATATTTTAATTTTCTGTGAAAAATTGAACGGTCAAAATTTTTAGTTTTGAGAAATTCTACATATTGGTTAACATAAAGTCTTTATGCTGTCCTCTCCTTTGCGGTTTTGTTGTACTACTTCAATTATCAATGTGTGGCGGCTGCAGACTATTAAAGTTGTGTCTGTTCTTTTTATTTTACAACAATATGTGCATAGGTAGCATTCATGGAATTGATTTCTCTGTCCCCCTTCCCCCTCCCTTATCTCCCCCCATCGAACACCTCCCTGGTCTTCTCCCATGTTCCCTTTTTCTGTTCCTTTCTCTTCGTCGTCATTTCTCATAATTTGCTTCTATCTATTAGTCAATTTTGCAGGTGATTTGTTGAATATGTCATTTTGTTCTTGAATTGAAGAGTAAGGTGTTTTGCCCGATCTTGTTTCTTCCAATAACGTGATTGATGAGTTTTTGATAGTTTATTGCATGGTGTTCTTGTCAATGGTTTTATGAAGTCTGAAAAATTCAAGGTGAATTTGATTTTGGAAGAAATATGAGGTGGTGTGTATGACTCAATCATTGCATTAGAAACAAATTCTTGAGGGCTATGGATGGAATGTTTTTGATGCTCGTTTGAGCCCTTGAAAGAATGTTTTTGATGTTCACCGAAGTCGTTGAAAATATTTCCCTTGATAGCCGTCAATTGAGGTTTTTTTTGTTTTTTATTTATTTTAGATTTAACACCACATAAAAAGAAGCTCAATGGAGCAATCAAACATTTAAATTAATTGATTCGCCTGTTATGCAATCAGGTGGAGCAATGAAATGTGGCATCGAACGCTTTTTGGAGGGTTTAGTTTTCACAAATTATTTCAAGGAAAAAAACATTTTAAACAAAAAATTGTTTTTTAATGAATAAATTTTGATTAGAAATGAATTTATTTATGTCCAGCTATAATCGTTAATGTAATGTGTTGGATGATAAAACAGATACAAAACCAATTCTGGTTGCAAATATTTTAAATTTCATCTATTAAGTTGGAAAAAATTCTAGAAACAACATAATTTGTACCTCAGAACACTCAAAATGTCAAAAATAAATCTACACTTTTTTTTCTTTTTTTTAAGGAAAATCTATACTTTTTATGGTAGGCGTAGCATTCTTCACAGATACTAGATCATTTTTGCATTTAGAAAAATTTAGGTATGTGTTCAAAATCTGATGCAAGCTCATCAAGTTGAAGTGGTTACACAAAAACGACTTTTCTTTTCTACTTAATCTAATCTAAATCTTTCATCCTTCAGTGGCTTTGACTAGGCCAAATGCTTGAATTCACAAAACTATCTTCCCCCCTTTTGTGGCTTATGGTTGATCTCATGAAAGTCTACGAAACAGTCTACAATCAAGTGATCTTCATCAAAGATTAAATGACTTTATGTATCTTTTGCATAACTTTACTACCTTAAACTTGTTCCTCTACAATGACAACAAATCAGCAATTCAAAAAGATCATAATCCAAAGTTTTGAGAGCATATTAAACAGTATTAAACTATTGCCACCTTACTCAAGTATGGACAACTACTGAAACATCAATTGGTACAAATGTGAGGACGGTACACATATGCCCCAACACATTTACCTTGATTAATTGGGATTTGTAAAGCTAAAAATACTTATTTTAAGATCCATGATCAGGGGTCGTAAATTGATTAATTGGACGAGCGATAAGTAAACGATTCTTATTCAAACTATCCATTATCGTAATTTAAACACATGTTTTGATTGCTCGTGCAACATTTATATCGTAAACTTTAGATACACGATTCTTATCCAAACTTTACACCTTTAATCCTCTTCCAATAGCATCAATATTTGTAACAAGACAATGCTCATTTTCATAGCGCTACGGAGAGAAGACTGAAGTTTGTCTAAGTTAGTTGAATGTTTAGTTTAGTTTAGTTATATAAAGTGTATCTTAAACTCATTGCAGTCAACTTACAACTAACTCCAAAGAGGCATAGTCCACACCCTAACGCATTGCCTGTTTCCTACAAGGGAGTACTGTGCTCACGATGGAAGAGAAAGAAGAGGCCTTGTCAATGATAATTGTATCAAGTTGCAATGTAAGGATGGCAGGTATGACACCAAGAGGTATGCTTAGAGTTGGAAGATGAGGATGAGGTGTATGGATCCTAGGTACAACCTACTGCAGGCAGAGCTGTTGGATTAAATAATACATGAGATTGCTTTGGATTAGGCAAAACCGTGAGACCACTATAGATAGATGATCCACATTTGAGAGCTAGGGATGGTAATGGGAGGGGGCAGAGGGGATGGAGATGAGGTGAGGCTGTAATGGTATACATGTAGAACTTCACAGTAAACAGTGGACTTGCATCAGAAGTTCTATTTTAATTTCTTTTCTTTTTAATGTACACTTTTGTTTTTGTATTTTTGAACTTGTAACGAGTATCTCTTGCATGAATAGATTATTTCAAGTATAACTAGTTAAGAACAAAAATTGCATCAACAAAGGAACCATGTTGTATTTTTCATTAGTTAAAATTTATCTCAATTTTTAATGATGTGTTCGAGTGAAAAAAAATACTAATCACAGATCTGATTCTTAGCATCTTTTATCGTGCCATTCTCTACTAAAATAATGACAGAAAAAAAAGAAGACATAATTTAGTAACAAGTAAACAGCATTTTCCAAAAGACCCACCTTCTAATTTCCACACACATTGACACCCAACCTAATTAAAAAGGGAGGGAGAATAAATGTTCTAGCTTTAAAAATTGCGCAAAAAATCATCCAAATAGTCAAAATGTTAATTGCTGTTTGATTCTTGCCGTATCCAGGTAACTGCAAACTGTTGGAAAGCTACTTACCCAGCTGGAACGTCAAAAAGAAATATTGTCATGTATATCTAAGATCTTGGTCTGTGACAAAGTCTCCTCAAACGAACTCTTTCCTAGAATATAAAAAAAAAACATAGAAAAATTATAAATCACACATGAAATGGTTAACACAACCAAAATGCAGAAATAACACCCACCTCATTGTTGTCATGATCATATCGAATTAAAATGTGACACCGGCAACCTCGGATATCATGCATTCTCCTTTGGATCTCTACAATGTGAGCATCATAGTAAATTGCTTGATCTCTCCTCTCCTAAAAACACATTGAAACTGTCAAGTTAATTTCATTGATGTCCTTTATCTGTTCTATGGTGACGAAACTTTGGCCTAAATCACCTGGAAGCACAGAACATAGTCTCCAACTTTCAGGTTGGAACACTCTGTGTTCTCGAAAGGAACTGAGCGTTCTCGGACTGAATTTTTTATGTTGACCCACTCATCTTCCTCAGCTCCAAACCCAACAAATCTGACTCTGACTTCCTTTACAAAAGGAGAAACTGTATAAGCTGGCAAAATCTAGTTAGTACACCCGGGGAAAGCTATGAACATATAATTGTAAAAACTTACAGGTTCCCCTGTGCTAAGAAATCTGTGTGCAAGAAATGTCTCAACATCGTACCTGCAGCAAACCTTTAGACTTAGACAAATTGTAATTTAAAAAGTGCCACTGATGTCATTGTCGAAAATACCGTGCCTGTATGTCTACGACTAGGCAATGCAAAAGTGTAATTGCACAAAATTTAATGATATTAGTTGGTAGTAAGAGTTTTGAAAATCAGTAGAGGAAGAAAATTGGCAGTGAAGGCAATTGAGCATCAAAATAATGTGGTGTTGCATAATTAAATATAATAATTAAGTTATGCCCAAAAGTTGATAGCCCAACATCGAAATACAGATGGCTTCAATTTTTTTTTTCAATATTCTTTTCCCATAATCAATGGAAAAGCAGTCGGCTTAGAGTTTTTGTGATAACAAAATAACTATCTGTGTATATTATGATTTGTTTTACTGAAAACTGTTTTTTTTTTTAAAAAAAAAACTATCTGTTTTATGGTTTGTAGTTAAAATTCACTCCTTTCACTTGAAACACACCACACATATACATATATACAACTTAAATGAACGGTCATCAAGACCAGATTTCAGTCAAATAATCTTGACCATCCATAATTCCATGTATAGTTATAAAAAGACGAGAAAAGTTAAAAGATTATATAGATAGATACAACGAGCCTCACAATTTTTTAGCATGTATGATACAGGAACTCTTATGCAAATTGCATTTCCAGAACACCAGCTAATTAACTGAATACTACAGCACAATTTTAGCCTATTATAGATGTGAAAAAGTTCAGCTACTTATTATACAATTCGTGCCACAAAAAATGTGTCTCCACAACAACTACTATAACAATTAATAATAATTTGACACCAGCAGAGACATCAGTGGCACTTTTTAACTTACAAAACAAAATGTTTAATGCATAATTGAAGATTTTAAGCAATCTTTCTGTCAAATCGAAAGTATGCCAGGAATACAGTGATCAGTGATGAAGCTATAAAAATGGCATTGAAGATTAAAAAATAACAATTTAGTGTGGATTAATATCAGCATGTGGTTTAATGTTTCAGAAAAGTATTTATCAAAACCTTTGAGTGACATTAAAATTTAAAATACTTTATATATGCAGAATTCACGAATGGATTACTAAAGAATTTAAGCTAACTGCAAAACTGCATATGTGCTCACCATGCCTGGTCTTTCGAAGATCTAGCTTCAAATTCCAACTCTGATGGGTCTTGGGTGTTTTCTCCTGCAAAAAACTCATTTCAGACTCAACCTCACTAGAAGTGCTGGTTTAAGCAGTTGGCTCAAATATTCGTGAACACAAGGTAGAATCTAACTAAATAAAAAAGAAAAGGAAAACAGAAAGTGGGAAAGTCCATGATCCTTTTCATAGTCCCTCATTGCTTCCCAGTCCTTAGTGTTATTTTCTTAAAACTAACATGCCTCTAATACCATAATCAATGCAGTTTAACATCAAATTGACATTATAAAGTTTCGTAAGCCGCATTCTGAAGTAAATTACATCAAATAAAAAAAAATACAACATAGCTGAATAGACCCTAAAGAGTAATGTAGGAAGTCTGACCTTCCTTGCATTGAGGAGAAACCAAATCATTTTGAGGTACTTTTGGTGAGTCTTGGAGTCTAGTCTGAAACCAACTGTGTATCTAAAATTCCCATAAAAATAAAGGAACAATTAATTAAAAGTGCATTTCAAAGGAAAAAAAGACAAGTAAAGAAAAAACAATAACCTCAGTCCATTTGATGACAGGTTTCCCAGCACGACCAGATGATAAGCTACAACCAAAAAAACAAGAGTTGTTGTTAGAAAATAAACCGACCAACAAAGAAGAAACAATAATTGATAGAGAGAGAGAGAGAGACTTGAAACTTTTGGCTAGTTTTTGGTAAAAATCGAGGGTGAATGATTGTCCTTTAGATGATTCCCTTAGCAATTTTTCCATTTTATCAATCTGAAATAAGATTAAAGCAGGGAAATCATTGGTGGTTGGTTAAAGGTAACGGTTATTGAATTGAGAAAGAGTCTAGAAATAGGAAGGTACCTCGGAACTAGTGAATCCAGAAAAAATGGGTCTGTTACGAGGACGCAAGCGATCCATCATCAACTCTACTCTTTTCTCTCTCACACAACAAACAAAGTACAGAGTTAGTCAAACTATAAACCCTTTCTCTCCCACTTCCATTTCAGGGCTTCTCCTTTTTTTTTTTTGTTCTTTATGCCTTTTTTAAGCATAAAATTAAGGAAAATGTTCCTTGAGGA
>Ga0315913_1004665_pt1 | contig 16590 bp, 12 predicted proteins | sample MpolsnodulesMG_FD_207736 | JGI IMG/M metagenome (GOLD analysis project Ga0315913, IMG submission 207736) | Medicago polymorpha root nodule microbial communities from Los Angeles, California, United States - small nodules | ecosystem: Host-associated > Plants > Roots > Nodule | place: USA... | reverse complement strand
GCACATGTGGATAGCCAAGAGAAAAGCAACATTTAATATAGGTCATTGTAAAACATTTGCAATTGTATATAAGATGAATACAATAATCACTAAAGGTGCGTTTGATCCGCTAAACAATAAAGACTGGACAAATAAACGTGTGAGTGTGCACCAAGGTTCTCAGCATCCAACATTTTACCATGGATGTATTCAACACATCCGCGTTCGTTGAATCATGATTGGATGGTCCTAACTTTAAATCCGATATTTTCAATTTAAAAGATACTCAAAATTTCTGTAAACATGGATATCTAAGTTTGATCGAATGATTGTCAAATGTGTGAAAGTGACCAAATTTTGTGTGAGCATACCACAAAAATTTGGTTGTACAATTGGATTGAATGGCGGTTGAATGGTGGATAGATTGGGATATCCGCCAACATCTTTAGATTTAGATACAAATATCTAAGCATTTATTAAAAATGAACAAAGTGTCTTTCTTGCCTCTATCGAGTGCAGGCCGAAGTCATTTAACTTTACTACAAAACACTGACTGCAATTACAATCACTTGAGATAACTATCTACATACACTTCCACATGTCACGCTAACATTATTATTATCAAAATAAAATAAAGAGCTTATAGATATTTTCTTTTGAAAGATACTATAAGAGTAAATAGGCAATTACTCTTCTGAAATTGTAAGTTTCGTCAATTACCCCATGACATTAACAAAACTTCAATTACCTCTATGAAGTTGCACAACGTTAATCAATTTACCTCATCCGTCAAATTCTTCTGTTAGTCAACATGACATTTTGCAAATACCCCCTGAAGTTTTGCACTTATGTGCAAAATGCCCCCAAACTTGAAAATTTATATTTTTTTTTCTTATTCTTGACTCAAAAGATATTAAAGGCAGACAATATTCAATATATCCTACCTTCAATATTCAATATATCCTAACATATGCACCAAAGTTAAACTTCTAGCAAATGAGATGATAGAGTCCTATATTATGAAGGCCAACATAGACGGACACATCATGATTGATGCATATATATACTTGTAGACCAATACTAGTATTCCCTGCAAAAACAAATGAACATTTTGAATATTAAACCTGAGATTAATCCGTCAGATCCTAAGAACTCAGTTCTTGAATTAACATCTGTAGCAAATTAAAGAATTGTGTCACCAAACTGCATCAAAGAAAACTTGTTTATTGTGAAAGTAGTATTGGTTCACTAAGAAATTTACACACTATGAACCTGCCGGAAGGATTCCAAAAGCATACATTTCAGATCACAGTTAAAGTTGAACACTTGTTTGAGAAAATGAAAATAGCCACATACATGACACGTACTTTTCACTTGCAAAAAATTCATATGGAGAACTCCAACTGAATAATGTAATACTTAAAAGCTCAAGAGTGATGATAAATGTTAATTGTTTGCTTTTAATATCTTTTAAGTCAAGGATAAGAAAAAAAATATATAAACTTTCAAGTTCAGGAGGCATTTTGCACATAAGTGCAAAATTTTAAGGGGTATTTGCAAAACGCCATGTTGACTAACATAATAATTTGACGGAGGAGGAAAATTGATTGACGTTGTGCAATTTCAGAGGGGTAATTGAAGTTTTGTTAATGTCAAAGGCGTAATTGACGAAACTTACAATTTTAGGAATGTTATTTTTTTTTGTCAAAATACAATTGCTTTCATTACTTGGATTATATAACCCCATCTTTGGTTCTGTATTAGCCAGAGATTGCATTTGGCACTAATCATCATGATTTTGATTTGCATATCAATTTTTCTAGTTTCTCTTGCCTTTCTATGGCTATGGGGAAACAAGAACAAAGCAAAGAAATTACCACCGGGTCCTAAAGGGTTACCAATTTTGGGTAGCCTTCTAAAATTAGGTGCAAACCCTCATCGTGATCTTCATCAACTATCCCAAAAATATGGACCAATCATGCACTTACGCTTAGGTTTAGTACCAACCATAGTTGTTTCATCACCTCAAGCAGCTGAACTTTTCCTCAAAACTCATGATCTTGTCTTTGCAAGTAGACCACCACATTTGGCAGCAAAAATAATCTCTTGGGACCAGAGGAACTTGAGTTTTGGTGAATATGGTTCTTATTGGCGAAATATGAGAAAAATGTGCACTTTAGAATTGTTGAGCCATGCAAAAATAAATTCTTTTAAAACTATGAGGGAACAAGAACTTTACCTATTGATAATGTTTCTAAAAACTAATGATGGAACAAAGGTTGATTTAAGTGCTAAAGTTTCTACACTCGCGGCTGATATGAGTTGTAGAATGGTTTTAGGGAAAAAGTATATGGATAAGGATTTGGATGAGAAAGGGTTTAAGGCTGTGATGCAAGAGGGAATGCATTTAGCAGCTACTCCTAATATTGGTGATTATATTCCTTATGTTGGATCACTTGATTTACAAGGGCTTACTAGGCGTATGGAGGCAATTGGAAAAATCTTTGATGATTTTTTTGAGAAAATTATTGATGAGCATATCCAATCAGATAACAAAGATGATAAGAATAAGGATTTCGTGGATGTTATGTTGGGATTTCTTGGTACTCAAGAATCTGAATACCGTATTGAACGGCCCAATATCAAAGCTATTCTGCTGGTAAAATATAGTTGAGCTTAATTCTCGTAGTACTTTGTTATTAATGTTTTTCTTCATAGGTTACATGCTTACATAACATAGTAGCTGCTAGCGACTATATCATATCATCTCAAAATTTCACATGTCTATTTGTCACACTATTAAGACATAAGAATAAGAATTTTGTTTCTACAACTAGTTGTCACACCATTAACTTTTTACATGTTCGTTTTCATAGGATATGCTAGCAGGTTCAATGGATACTTCAGCAACAGCAATTGAGTGGGCAATTTCAGAACTACTAAAGAATCCAAGAGTAATGAAAAAAGTTCAAAAGGAGTTGGAAACTGTGGTGGGTATGAAGAGAAAAGTGGAAGAATCAGATTTGGACAAGTTGGAGTATTTGGATATGGCTATAAAAGAAAGCCTTAGGCTCCATCCAGTGGCACCCTTATTAATACCACACCAATCCTTGGAAGATTGCATGGTTGAAGATTTTTTCATACCTAAAAAATCAAGGGTCATTGTGAATTCATGGTCAGTTATGAGAGATCCAAATGCTTGGACTGATCCAGAAAAGTTTTGGCCAGAGAGATTTGAAGGAAGCAATATAGATGTTAGAGGGCGTGATTTTCAGCTCATACCATTTGGCTCCGGTAGAAGAGGTTGTCCTGGATTGCAATTGGGTCTAACTGTGATTCGTTTGGTGGTGGCTCAACTTGTGCATTGCTTTGATTGGAAATTGCCTGATCATATGTTACCAAGTGATTTGGACATGACAGAGGAGTTTGGTCTTACTATGCCTAGGGCAAATCATTTAATTGCCATTCCCACTTATCGCCTTTGTAGTGACAGTGATTAAGGTTAAAAGACAAATATAGTTGTCATATATATATATATATATATATATATATATTTGAATAAGACTTGTAAAAAATAAAATATTCTCCTTTTCATAGTTTGAAATTTTACTTCTATCGATAAATGAATAGTTTTTCTATATAACGGTATATGCTTTGAAATCTATATTTATTGGCCCTATAAATAATTTGGTTTTTTCAAATGTCATTTTTGTTTGTTTTTAGTTGAGAAAAGATACTCTTTTGACTGTCACAAGACATTTGTAAGATACTCAAGTTAGATGTTTGAATATATATGGATACACAAATTATCTGAAATATGTTATGGTGGTGGGACGAGACAGTAAAGCACTTCAAAATGAGGGATCAAATGGATTTCACAAAATAGAGGTGTTGGAGTGGCGTGACGACGGTACAAGATCCATAGGACGGTGGTGATGTAGAAATGACTATTAGTGGTGACAATAAGTTAGTATTTGTGTAGCAGCACACTAACCAAACACACACCAAGTCCATTTTTTATTCTTAAAGCCAACACTGATGAAGGTAGGTGGTGTCAGAGTTGACTACGGTTCAAACTTCAAAGTTATAAATCTTTACACTTGACACGAGATCTCTTCTTCCCTTCTGTTGTCTGATTGTATATATTTATAATTTAAAATAATATTTAACTGAGAAAAAAAACCAAAATAATCCAACCCAACTCTTGAGGGTCGAGCTTTTTTGCCGAGGAATCGGAAGACAGGTCAAAGGAGAATGCTTAAACACTCTTGATTCAACATGAATGATAACTATAAATAAATATCAAGTTTCAACATCTTGTCAATGCTGTCGCATGAATTTTGTAGGCCTCGATTATCTCTGTTATATATATAGCATAATGGACACTAGCACATATCATTGCTAATTAGGTCTAATACAATGAGATTTTTGATACCTGTTATGTTTTTGTTTCTCTTATTTACCTTCAATGTGACATTTGCTGTTCAAAAGGAATCATTTATCAACAAAGATGCAGTTTTGGCTTCTGGGAGTTCTGCCACTGTTGTGAGTTTGAATCTTTTTCCATTGATTGTTTTAATTTGTTTGAGTATCTATATACAATTTAAGTAACTGGGTTTTTATTATGTAGAGAAGTGCTGGGTGTGAAAAGCAAAGGGGTGAAAGCAAGGGAAAAAATGGTGGATCTGAAGAAACTGTTTTCGAGAATGAAGACTACGTTTATACCAACTCTTTACCTTAGATCACATTGCATAGTTTTGCTTCTGTAAAAGGAATTCATATTTGTTTAATGGAATATTTTTCTTTGCCGATATCAATTAAAAGTTTTGTTTGATCTTAGTGTTTTGAGCGTAATGTGCAATCGAAGGATAGACACATAATACTTACACTACACGTAAAAACTAGTAATAATCTAAAAAAAAGATGAAAACGATTTATTGTAACCACATGTTCAGTATCGTGTTTGTGCCGAAAACTGAATCATGTCATACACAATACACACCTTCATTCTAAAGTGTCGGTACTACATATAATGAGGGGAAGAAAGAGAAGGAAAACAAGGGTTGAGAGGAGTGAAATTTGAAAAATGGCCACCAAGCATTTGGAAAAAAAGCAGAGTAGGCAATTTTTACTTTGGCGTGAAACAAAAATTTATCCCATGGTTTTATTAGCAACAAATTTCAACACTTCTATTTCGTCTGTTTCTTTTTCTTTTAGCTTTATGATTTTTTCAATCTAAAAAATAAGTAATTTTATCATCTTCACTGTTATTTTTTATCAAATAAATACTCACACAACAGCGAAAATTGTATTTATCATAGGGAACTTAGATCCTTCCAATGGTTGGTAAATACTTACACTAGCAATTTCATTGAACCAATTTATGCACCTCAGTTACAAGTATAGCTTCCTGATGTCAAATTTATTGGAAGCCATATCATACTACATGGTACTCATAACAATAAATCCTAAACTAATTCCTATATAATTTACTATTTACTGATACATATATGAGTTACTAAAGAAAAACAATAGTAAGTGTTACTTGACCTGGCGGATATATTTATGGAAGGAGGGGGGGTTTGTTATTGACAAAAATGTGGCTCGCCAATTGGCTACCTCGGACCCGATCCTTTAAGCAAAGTAATGAATTGATAAAAAGAAGCCTCGAATATAACTGCAAGTTGCAACTTCCAGTTGAATGTTTTTGCACACCCGATGTCTCAAGATGTTTGGCTACTACATTGAGCTCCTAATTGATGCTCTGAAGGTTAAGTTTTAACCATGAACTTAACATGAGCAACATGTCCATCCGATTATCTGCAATGAGCCAAGTTAAACCAAAAGGCAATGAGACAAGTTACACAAAAAGAAATAAGTTGGGGCATATCAAGGACCTCAACATGTTCAACAGAAGCCAATAAAAAGAAAAAATCTCCATCTTAAATCTTGCCAAATAATCCTTCAGATTACCTAATTGAAATTTTTGCATATGATCTTAATATGGACATTTCATGTTTGAAATGGTATTTTTCAGAAAACTGCAACACTCACCTAGTAGTTGCTTATGCAGTCCCTGTAATCAACCGTTCCCGTTCATCTAACTTCTTGATCTTCACAATGCCTAAGAGAACTTGAAAACCAAAGATCGCACAAAAGAAATATGCTATAGTGGCAGGAACCTGAAAAAGATAAGATGCAACTAATGAATGAAAAAGTACAACCAGATTATCAATTAACTGAAGTGATAATCACCACAAGAAAGACAAGTGAGATGAGAATAGCATACTCTAATTGAATTGAGTGACAAAATTGTTGCAAGATTTATTAAGCTCCCAGCACCTACTGCCTGTTAATAGACAAAAGGGAGGCATGAGTATGCATTATCCGAAGAGTTGATTATCAATAACATGCATGTGGTTTACAATACATGCATGGAATATACTTGTGTCAAGAGTCAATATACACATTCATCACTCACTTATCTCTTGGAAAAAATAAAAATAATAAGATTCTTCATATTGTTAAAAAATGGTTCATACTTTTGCAACATGAAAAGCAACACATATATCCAAGGTCACTCACCAATGTCCCATTTTTTAAACAAAAGTTAGTAAAAACAGAACAAAAATAATGTAAAAGCAGGTGAGCTTATTTAATGTAGGCATGAAGTAGTAAATTTATCAATTTTCATTTCCTTAGTTTCATGAGCTGTTGCCATTGCAAGCATGGTCACACAACAAACAACAGTTACTTGCAGTAGATATAATAAGTTTGAACTTTGAAGCCCATGCATAAAAGCAAGAATGACACACATGAACATTTACAGGTTATTAACATATCCAAACCAGACCCCCAACAAATAATTATATTTGCATTCCACTGTTATTAGACAGCTTCACTCACATTCCCGATTGTTTTCTGCACAGTTGCAATGCGTTGGAACGCTCTCTCAGATTCCAAAGCTCGGACTCTAAGCTTTAGATCACCTTGCTCCTGTGGGAAAATAAAATCCATCAATATGTGATCTAAAATACCGGAAACCCGAAACAAACAAAAGATACAAATCGAATAAATAACTCAAATTATGTCAACGAAAATGCAATACAGACCAAACGCTCGATAACGTTAGCCAGTTTTTCAACCCTGTCAGCCTGTCTAAATAAGTTGTAAAATGCTTGAGATTGTCTGTCCCATCTCTTTTTGATGTCCTGTATATATAGAAGAATGATAAGAAAAATGAAATCATAATAGCTATCCTTAGACTGAATTCATTCATGATATAACAAGTATGGACTTGCCTTTATGATAACTTCAACTCCTGCCTCACGGAATTTCAGCAACTCCAGAGCATAACTACAAGGTTAGGAGGTAGTTATGTTAGATATGCAACACAAATAATTTGAATACTTCAATTTTATCTTAGTACATTGGAGACCTGAAAAGCCAAGAAACAGAAACAAAGCAGGAAAACAAAACTATGCACGAGCACTAGCTCCTCTGGGTAAATATGTTCCAATTACATAAGCTAGAATTCAGATCCTAAAGGGATCATGCTGCATGCAATCCTTTTAACCAATCTCATAATTCAAACTCATATTAACCATGTGGTTGGTGCACAATTTCCCTTTGTCATAGGTTTGATTGAAAAGAAATAAAAAAATTCAAGTTTTAAAAGTTTACAAAGTATGAAGACAACACTCACGGTTTGGCAATCTCAGTAATATCAAAACGGGGGTCAAGTCCCTTTCCAATGCCATCCAAAACTGCAGAAAAATGTTAACCTGTTATTTTGCAGTTACATGCGTAGAATATGCACAGTAGGGCATTAAATTCAGTATATTTACCCGAGAAGGCTCTAACAACAAATGTGAATGTGGCAGGAAACCGGAAGGGCTGGTCTGCTGCAATGGACAATAAATCTTCGCCTGTTTAAAGGATAAGAGTTATAAGTAAGTGAAAAGCCTCTGGACTGCATAATGTTATTGAACTGATAGCATTTTTTCCCCAGATAGAACCCAAACTATGTTTGGAGTTTAGACAAATGCTTCAAGAGGTCAGCTTTTGACCAAACATGGTTTGGGGATCCCCCTACTGAAATTAAACATTTCTTCATTAATCCTCACCCCATTTATAACCTTCCCATCATACCTATCTACTATATCATTTGTTATTATCCCTAAGATTGTTCAAGTACTATCCCATTCAAGATGACATACACAACCATTGATAGGATGTTTGCATCGGAGGAAAATCGGAAATGAACCCCCATTCGGCCTCTGCATGGCAAATCAACATTCGGTTGTCGATTAGTTTTTGCAACAGAAGTGGACCCTAAAGAATAGGTGGATCAATGGAAGCTCCTTTTGTGGCAAAGGATATACTAAAACATTGGTCTTGGAATATGAGGATGTCTTCGCATCGGTTTCGCAAATGACTTCTGTTTGGCTTTCGTATCTACGCCTACCAAGAAACATTGAGCTTTACATCATTGAACAGTAAAAATTTCTTCCTAAATGATGAGCTGGAGGAGATTTACATGAAAGAACCACCAGAGTTTGTTGCTCAAGGGGAGTCGAGTCTTTTCTGTAGATCGTTTGAAGTCATTTTTCGAAAAGTCACCCTGTGTTTGATTTGGAAGGTTTAGCAAGGTCATTCAACAATTTGATTTGACTACTGAGGAAGATTCAGTATTTGGTGGTGTATGTAGATGACATTGTTATTATAGGTTAATGACCTGAAGCGACGTCTATTCCAACACAGACATTTGCACGGGCAAGTGAGGCTATTTCTGGAGAGACAATGATGCTAAAACACAAGCCGGTTGATACTCGTATGGACCCCAATGAAAAGCTTCTTCTTAATCAGGGGAGTTGTGTTCAGACCTAGGTACATACGAAAGATTGGTGGAAAAATTAAACCATCTATTTTGAAAAAGATAAGACCGGGTAACGACGCTAAAAAACAAAAAGCTGAAAGAAGGAAAAAATCCTTAATAACTAAAGTTTTGTAGATAGATCTAACGAATGTTTAGGCTTAACGCTGCAACCCCAAAGGCTAGTTCAAGGGATGAGGATTACTCATGCCTTATAAATACTGCTTTGGTCATATCTACAATGTGGATTGTCAACAATCAGTTTAAACCAATGGCCAGTAGCCCAAACACTATATTATTTCCCAAGAACTCGCCTATTTTAATAGTCGCATATAGCCAACTACATAAGCAATAATTGGAGTATGCATACATTCGAGTAATCTAAACCTAAAGATAGACACGTTTTAATTACCAATAGCAGCCAGACGTTCTTTCTTCTTCATTACTTGTTCTTCCTTGCTTAATGGCTTTTTGAATCCAACTTCAGCTGCTTCCATCTCTTTCTCTCTCCTTTGTGCAGCCAGGCGTTCTTCAAAACTAAAGAAGAATAAAATTAAGAGCTCAAAGTCAAAGATTGCATAAACAGCTGATATAGTAGTTCAGTAGCAAAAGCAATCCTAAACCAAAATATTAGCGAGGAAAGAAAATATAAACCTAAAATATCGACAAGTAAAATATTACTATTTCTTCTTTTTTGTGAAAAAAGTTGCTAATTTTGCAAGGACAGGACAAGTCATAAACCTTAATGAGGACTATGGTGATACTTACATATTACCTATCAACGAAGCCAACAGACAATAATCATACCTAAGACCTTTGAGTCGAAGCAGTTTGAACATACCAGTAGACCCAACCCTAATATCGCTGTCTTCCTCACATGACTAATCAGCCCATGCAAGTGCTTCAGCATAACCCCAACTAACGAGCAAAAGTTTTTACTTCCAATATTCGATTTTCCTATTTATAAGTTTTTAACACTTTTCTAGTGGTCTTAAGCAGCCTGTGAAGGCACTTAAATGAATTAATTATAATCCATATTGCGATATTCACTTATAGAAAAACTACAGTTGAGCCTCTCAACGTTTGCACTTTGGATGTATTCCCACTAAATTGGTTCAATAAACTACCTATTGAGGAAGAACTGTGCTGTTCGTCTAACAGCAGTCATATCTCCAGTTGGGACAAGAACTCCCATCTGAATCATTGCGTCAAGGACCTGCATAGGTGCATAAGCTTCATTTAGCGAAATATTTAGATTCAAAAATTAAATTTCATGCAAGAGTGTTCAAGACAATATGGGACCCCATCCAGAAAAACCGTATCATTACCTTATCTGGACTCTTCTCATAAACTCCATAAAAAGCTTCGAGTAAACCTTCTCTGATATTTTGACTGATACTGTAAGATGCAACACCAATCACAGTTGCAGAGGCAGTCATCTAACTAAGCTTAAAACGCTCAACATGTAAATCTGTATTTCAGATATACAAAAGAGATACATACCTTCCCATCATACCAAAATCATAAAAGATCAACCTTCCACCATTGACATCATCGACTGCAATATTTCCAGGATGCTGCATGGACAATGTATATATTAGTTACCCACAGGAAGCGTCTAATCGGACTTCCTGAAAGATAAGCATAAAATATGAGAACTCATTAGTCCTTGTTATCAACCCCAAGGGAAGCTGAGTTCTAGTGCTCCAGAAGCTTCCCGAGGCAACAGATAATAATCAATAGGACACAAGCAGCATGCTGCTGACACCATGGGCAACAGATGCTTGAATATTGCAGTATTAGAGCGTATTCCAAAGTAAACTTAGCACATCAGCTTCAGTACACAGTTATCTAGCTAAACAATCTAAAAGACTCATTACAGAGAAAGAACTCAAAAACAATTCTAGAGACAAGAACATACAGGATCGGCATGGAAGAAACCATGCGAGAGAATCTGCTCTAAGTAAGATTCAACAGCATATCTCCCTAGCCTGTGGAAGATAAAGAAAATGTTAAATTAATTTGAATTAACAGATATACTACCATCAGTAGTTAAGATGCACACACAAGTAAAAGGTAACATGCCAATAGTGATTTTGCATACAGTAAACCAGATTCTATTAACCTTTTCCGGTCAACACCCAGCTGATCTAAAGCTTGTATTTTGTTTATTTTAATCCCTGGAACATACTCCATTGTTAGGATCTGCATTGGAAAAAATAGTTAAATTATGGATGAAGAATAAAGATATCTAAAGTAACAGTCGTAAAGATCTATATTTCTATATTTCTGTAAGAAATTAAGGTTGAACCTGTGGGGTTGTATAATCCCAGTAAATTGAAGGGACTTTCACATAATCCATGTTCTTAAAGTTGCTTGCAAACAGTTCTGCATTAGCAGCCTCCTTAGTGTAATCAATCTCCTGAAAAATGTTTATTCGTGTCACATCAACAGATCAGATAAAGTTGAAGTTGTACAGAGAACACAAGCAAACATCGTACTGAAACAAGGAAAAAATCTGCAGCTCAAACCCGGCCCTCACTCCCAACCTGCAACTATTGCTAAAGTCTAAAAAAGCCCCGTTGTTTATATGTTGTCTAAGTTCCAACCCTTAAAATTAATCACATCATTCACAGTTTAAGATAAAAATGAATCACATATGAAATACTCAACAAGCATGGCCAACGCTGAAGCATTTCAATTACACCTACACAAAAAAATCCTAATCTTCCATTTCATGCCATTAGCTATCCAGGTAAAATTGCAGGCCACCTTATCCCTTCTGTGAAAACAACTCAGCTAATATTCTTAGTCAACTCCTTTCCTATTTGAATAAAAAGCCTCTTATTCAACGTTCAGAAATCTTTAGTTCTTCACTATGAATTTGATATAAAAAGCCTTTCATGACCCAAAAAAAAACTTCCTTGGTTTTACCATATGCCATTCCAAAAGCAGAGCCAACCTCTTAACCCATTCCATTCACCTGAACCTAATCAAACTCAATATGAGTAGTGTTCCTACGCAGTTTAATTTACCCATAACAGATTATACCAATTATAATGAGAAACATGACATATGATTTTCTTCAGTTGATCTCAAGTAGAAGAGAGAAGCAACTTTCTAGAGTATCGTCACCTGATATAAAACAGATGCACACTCGTCATAAATAGCAACCCAATCCCTCTTTGCACCATCTGATTTAGGATCAATTTTTTGAAGATACTCTGCAATAACCTGGAGAGAGAAAAGAAGACACAAGGATCAGTATTTTATGAAATTCTGCGAGTCTTCAAAGGTTGGAAACCCTATTATTAAACGTCCATCATGCAACGGAAAAAATAGAAAAACAATTACAAATCCAGAAGACTTGTCAATTTTTGCAGGTTACTGAAAGTTATAAGATAAAGCAAGAAGGTAATAAAATTCTCAAACAGTAACGTTAGATATGCACACAGCATCAAGTATAACACTGACCCTCAGATTTTTAAGATCAATATCGAAAAGATCCTTGAGACCAGGCCTTTGCACCTTGATAACAACCTCCTGTCCCCTTAATCTCGCACGATGAACCTGACCTGCATTGCGGAAAAAGATAATTCATTTTCCTTTCTTCCAAGCAAATATTACATCTAAAACCTAGGTACATTTAATCAGGTTTCCTGCTTTGATTGCATGATTTCTATTACAAATACACGGAAAGTAAAACATAGATTACCAAGACTTGCAGCAGCTATTGGCTCATAGTCAAACTGATCAAATATGCCAGCTATAGGAGCTCCAAGCTCTTCCTCAACAATAGCCATGGCAGTCTCTGAGGGAAATGGAGGAACTTGATCCTAAACGAAGAAAAACAGATAATTCAGACCTAAAGAACTGCAACCTTAATATGTTTTTCTCTTCATGATTAAACCTTTTTAGTTTTATCCTGCTGAAGATGGTTTTATCGTTAGTTTCCTAAACACAAAGTGAAACATTCTCAACCCCATTAACTTAATCAAATGGCACTCGCCACTAATTGCTTCCGAATTAGATAAGCAACATTTACAAGCACGATTCAAGAATACGAGGATAACAAGGCCCCCACCCAAATGAATTGATAAGAAAATATCACAGAATTTATTAGAAAAATAGGGACTCAATTACAAACAAAAAAAAAGTTTAAAAGTTTCATATTAAAAGCCATGGGAATAGTCTTGTAAGTGCAGCTCGGTTGGTAGCTAAATGGACATTAGTATGCAGGGACCGGGGTTCGAATCCCGGATTCCCCACTTCTCCACACTCATAGTGTGTCAATCTAACCACCGGGCTACTTGACCAAAAATAAAACATGGGAATAAAAACTAATAGATAATCATACACTGTATGAGATAAATAAGAAAGCAAAACAACTATTAAAATGTCGATAAAAGAATGCCAAACAACAAATAAAGAAATAAATAAAATCTAAAATGCAGGGAAATTTCCTATTTTTCGTACAAAACCATAAATATGATTAATAACATATCGGATGCATCAAAATCCAGTTTAGAATATCTTCATCCCGGGAAATTATCTTATAAGTACTGTTAAAAACTCCAACTTAACCTGAAGTTCTGACAATTGCTCAACATATTCTTGAGGAAGAATGTCCACTCTTGTGGAGAATTGTTGGCCAATTTTGATAAATGTAGGACCTAGTCGCAGAATGCTTTCCTTAAGCCATTTGGCAAGGGTTTTTCGCCTTAAGGTTTTCTTTTCCTCAGTCATTCCTCCTGAAAATAATATCTGAGTCAAATGATAAAAACAGTCACAATGCTCAGATTCTTCCAATAAAGACACTTCATGATTCCAAATGATTTTATGAATAAACAGAATTGAAGTTTACCTTACTGCCCCCCTTTAAAAAAATGGCAATCTAAGGTATACTCATGCACAGCGAGAGAGACTAATTTATCGAGTTGCATGAGGTTCATTTAAGGGAGTAACATCTCCCAACATATGTTTTTCCATACGCATTGGCCAGAGGTTACCCTTGACCAAATGGTTAAGGAGCACAAGCATCTACCACTTGTATCACAATGTGTTAAGTTTTCACTTCAAACTTAGACCGAGTCGGATTAGTCTATAAGCTTATAAATATTTCAGTTAGCATATAGATATTTACTAACAAGCAAAATGAGAATGCTTATTGAGATACATAAACTAATTCCAACTCATACAATATGGCGATGCTTAACAGCATGTTTCCAATGGTTTGGAACAAAAACATCTATTATAATCTACGGATGAGAAACAACAAACCTTTATAAGAGAACTTCTGACGATTCAGCCAAGACTTGAAGATGAATTGAATAACAAACCCCCAAATTTCCAACGTTCTTTGGATCGTCGAGTAAGTCTTGAATCTGCTCCAGCGACCTCCAGGCGCAACCGCCACCTGCAAAAAACAAGACAACAAAATCACACATCTAGCATACAATTCTTTTGCATTTTTTTTTCTTTCAAAATCACAATCCAAATCATCAAACCTACCAAGCACTGATACAGACATTAGACATGATACGCAGACACCAATTATAATGTAAAAAAATATAAATGTAACTACATACTATGCTAATAAAAGACTCGAGACATGTCTTCAATTTGAAGTGTCGGTGCAACGTAGCATCAATTCATCAAATCAAACAACATTGCACAATCATACACACGTACCTCAACCTGTGGTTCACCATTTTGTTTGAACCACGCATCTTCTTTTCCAATCTCCTCCAACCTCTTCTTCCTCCCAACTTCCTTCCTTTCCGCCGCCACACCATTTCCATTCACATACTTCACCAAGCTTCCATTTCCACTACCATTCACATAACCTCTAACAGAACCATTGCTACCATTGACAACACTCCCGTTTCCACTCCATTTCACATCGCTCACCACTCTTTCTTCAACCAATGCACCTTCTTCCTTCAAAGCACGAATTCGAGTAGGAAGAATGCAAAATCTATAGTTAAAACGACGACGTTTTGGTGTAAATTGAGGAGCAAGAAAATTGAGCTCGGTTAAGAGCAGAGAAGGTGAAGAAGCCATTGATAACAGTGGTTGCTAAAATAAGAGAGTGAGGATCAAACTTGAACCCTAGTTTTCATGGCGCGTGAGTGTGATTTGAAGAAGAGAGTGTGAAACGAAAGAGTGGAAGCAGAGAAAGAAAGAAGAAGAATAGTTGAATATTATTGAAGTTGAAGACAAGACAAAAAACAAAAAGTGGAAAGATGGAATATGATGGTGACACGTGGCAGGGTAAAGATGAGCTACGAAGGTTTTTGGAGGAATGTTATTGGTGCGGAGATTTCGCGGGTTGTGTCTTCAGCCACACAAGATATATTGCTTCCGTTGCGTGGTCGTTACTGGTTAGTTTAGTGTATTGATTTGACTTTTTGAACTCTTTCTAGTACTTTTGTTTCACGCTCTCTATTGTGCTGCAATTCATGGCTACCAATCCAACTACAAGATAGTACAAAATTTGGGTTGGTGTTTGCGTTGGTCCTGTTGGATATTTGTTTCAACAGCTACCAATCCATCGTACAACTTTTAAAAGGAATCCCCTAATAAAAATTATTAGCCACGTTATCTTTACCTTTATAAAACGGTTGTCATTCACACGTAGAAGACATATGAATCGGTTACTTTTTTATGGTACGCTTAGTAAAGGAGTAAAAGTTTTTGAGTGCCTTATTCCAGACAATAGAACTACCATGTACTTATACTTTTGTACAATAAGTAAGACAATATATGGCATAACCATCCATATATGCGAAAGTGATAGGCCGACTCCAGCAGGAGCATGGCTTGTTTGACCTCTCTGCATTGATTCTTTATCCCAAATAGATGAATATAATGCTTAAGATCGTTGTTTGGCTCTCGTGTAAGAACAAGACGAATAATGTAACGAGCATCAACATACCGACCAAACAAGCTTGAAACAACACGAAATCTACAATGATCATCACCTTCGACACCCACCATATTCTCCATAAATTGATGCATGAACGACGGGATTTGATCCATGTGTGGGAAGTCGAGTTGAGCTAGAGGAGGGTTAGACGACATATAATTAGCACACGGATTTTTTCTACTTGGACATGATGAGTTCAGCTGTGAAACTAGTGTATCTAGATGCAAAAAGTCAACATTCTCAAAGAAAAAAATGATCACTTAGTTGACTATTTGAAACGATCAAACATTTTCTCTTGCAATCTTAGACATTCAACATATTTATGACCACGTGAGACTTGAGTCATCTCATAAAACATTGCAATCCATTAATTTTATGATTATACAAAAATTAAGATTTCATTGAAAGTGAAGTTTTTTTTAGGGGATTGGGTAGAAGGTGATAAAGGTGGTGATATTATGTCTAATTATAGGAAACATGCTTGTATGTGTGTGCGCGCGCAATCACTTTCTTTCTTTGAGTTTCAGTGTTCTGGATTATAAAATACGAAAAGTCCCACTCTTGATTATAAAATCCGTAGTGGGTTTTTTTTTTTAATAAAGAAGTGAATTCTAAAGGTGGACTGGAAAGGGAAAATGATACATTTCGGATTTTAAAATCCAAAAAACGTAAAATATAGTTTGGATTATAAAATTCAAACGAGATAAAAATGATAAAATGAAGGGCGCGCGAGAATGACGGAGGATGGGAAAAAAAAACAAAAGATAAACAACCCATGGGCTACTTTTCCCACTTCAAACAAAGCTAA
>Ga0315913_1004661_pt1 | contig 16600 bp, 13 predicted proteins | sample MpolsnodulesMG_FD_207736 | JGI IMG/M metagenome (GOLD analysis project Ga0315913, IMG submission 207736) | Medicago polymorpha root nodule microbial communities from Los Angeles, California, United States - small nodules | ecosystem: Host-associated > Plants > Roots > Nodule | place: USA... | reverse complement strand
TTTTATATATATATATATATATATATATATATATATATATATTTTCTCGTTTACAATATAGGAGAGGATGGTGTTAAGGAGCTCCAAAGGAAGCGGCACTCCGCAACTCCTGATGTTTCATTAAAAGGAAGGGTCAGAAAATCAGCCAAGTTGCAGCCTCCTAGTGATGCAGAAAGCGACGAAGAATCTGAAAGTGAGTCTCCCAGAAGTAAAGTTGATGAGTCTTTTGTATGCATAACCTTTTTCCTATTGTGCTTTAACTGCATATGGTATGGGGGACATGAGACATTACCCCCCCAACCCCCCCGATTTCTATTGCCCTTCTTGAAGCTAGGAGAGACATTGGTTTGTTAGAGAACCAACTAGGAATGAACTTGTTTAGGAGGTTGGTGAGGGACAACAGTTGAACCAAATGTCATTTTCTATTTGCCAATAGCAGTGTAGTTCCTTTGTTGATAGATTTGGCCCATGAATTCAGAAAATGACATCAATTTGTTGACTTGCCATGGTCCTGTAATAGCATCGAACTTGTGGCATCTAACATTAGTTTGATTTCCTCAAAACTTCCATCTATCATATACGAAATCAAGCTGACTGTAGAAACTGGGGTACTTTCTCCAACAACATTCGTAAGCAATTATTACCGTTGAAATATTTAATTTCCCTGGATCCCATTGTCTGACCAAAACTGTGTGCCCGAACATCATTTCAAAGCCAAACTCATAGTTTCCATTCCTTTGTTGATAGATTTGGCCCATGAATTCACCAGCAGTAACTGGTAATGTGAACGTATAGGTATTCTGCCATATTTTTATTAGTAGGAAACAAGGTTATTACGCTATTTGTATTAGTTAATTAATACAAAAGTATTCTTCCATATTTAATTAATTAATTAATTTTTTTTTAATAAGTCAAGAGTAGAATGACATCAAAAAGAATAGTTCCCAACTAAGTTGGTACCCTACTCTAATTTGTTGCCAATTGCTCATATATATTATTAAGAAAAAGAGAAACATTACATAAAAACTAGGGGACATAAAACCTGACCCAGTCAACAACCCTAACGGGCAAAACATAAAAAAAAGATCCACAAAGTGGATCCAACCCTAAACAATTATAAAGTTTGGCGAATAAATCGATCGTCAACATGAAATCGGATCACGTACCATCAACTCCTTGCAACAACGACAACAAGCATTAAGACTCTTTCTAGTCCATACAATCCCATGTCAATCAACAGGATGACTGGGATAGAGAACCACGGACAGATGCTTGAAAGTGGGGAGTGGATTCGACCGCCAACACGGTAAATAACGAATCCACGCGCACCACCTGTTTACTACGATATCAACGGCAAATTAATCAGCCATTTCTGGCCCACATCAAGCAAACATACAAGCACAACCTATGCACAAGTCGGTCGTTAGGCATATAATCAAACCAAAGACAAAGACAAGCTCGAGTGCTCAAACTTCTTCTCTTGAGGCACAACAAATGAATCTGACCGCCAACACGGTGACAGAATCACAAATCAACAGCTTGCTGCAAAAACAAACCGCAAGTTACAAGGCCATTTCTAGCCACATTAGTCTGTTGCAAATACACGTCCACCAGCAGCAACACTCCACCCTCCGGATATGTAAATCGCGGTGAAGCCATTCAGCAAACCAAATGACACAACCACAACAGCAACAAATCTAAAAAGAGAACACACGTGAAACACGTTTGAGAACCCGATATCCACCGTTGTAAGAAACCAGAAGCACTATCTCCCATCCAATATGATTCTGCGAGAAAACCCAGAATAAAGGAGGATGGAGATCTGGTCCGGGATCGTACAACGACGATTTGAGGCGAAATAAGAAGGAAAAGAACAACCAAACCAACCAACACAGCGGCGGTGGCTAACAACCCCGATTGGGGTATGGTGGTGAGTCCGACATGAAATCCAAGCTTCCCATCACCACTGCAAAGGCTACATCTTGTTTAAATGGTTAGGATTTTGGGGGCGGTGAGGTTGAAGGCGGTGGTTGCTTAAAGGAGGTGAGAGAAGAGAGCGTGTAGGTTTTGAGAGCGTGTCTGGCGTCTGGGTCCCCCTAACCACAATTCAATAATATTACTGACCAATTAATTAACAATTTAATAATATTATTGCCCAATTAATTAAATGTATACAAGTATTACATTAGAGGTAGGATCTTTCATTTCCTGTTATGATCATTCATTTTTCTAGACTCCATGTACTGTAGCAGTACTATTGCACTGCTACAGTTTGCAGTTTATAACCCTAGGCAGGATTTATGAGTTTGATAACCTTGAGGACTATATCGTGTGCAAAAGTGCATGCTTCAGTTGACAATCTATTCATAATGTATTAGCATTTATTGGTCTTGACTTGCTGAATGTTGATGGATAGTGTGAAAACTGAATATATTTCAAAGTTCTGAATAATTTACAACCATTAATGTGTTTATATAGGCTAATGTAACTTGATGGGCAAGACTAATAAACTAATAGGCCCAATACAAATATTCACTAATAATAATTAAAATAAACTATTTACAACAGATAGTAAAGAATGCAAATTAATTACCATGCTGCAAAGAATTGTTTATTCTACGAAAAAAAGTGATGACAAGTTTATTGTTCTTTTTCAAGAAAAATATATAAAGAAGAGAAAACTACAAAAATTGAGGATAGTGAATCAGTTAAAATAGGAAGACCGTCTAAAGGGAAGCTACAGTAGCACCATGACAAATCAGAGGCGAGTAGAAATTCTTGAAGATGCTGTCTGTCCTTTCCCAGCGCCAACCAAAAAATCCGTTAAACAACACTTTGCAACAATATTTTATTTCCTTCTCACCAAACCTCTGAAAAATAAATGTGTGAATTTTATTAAAATATGTTTGAATTTTATCAAGAATCCTCTGGTTTGATGCAGCTGATTCAGGGATTGAATCTAATGACTCTGATGAGGAGTTTCAAATATGTGAAATTTGCACTACTGAGGAGGTTGTTTTTTCTTTGCCTTTTTTTTTTTTGAATCTCTTGAATTGTTTTGATGTTATTCTAGGGATGTAGTAGTCACATGGTTTCCATTGCAGGAAAGGAAAAAAATGCTACAGTGTTCCTGCTGTGGTAAATTAGTCCATTCCGCATGCTTGATGCCACCAATTGGTGATATAGTTCCTGAAGAGTGGTCATGCCATTTGTGTAAGGAAAAAACAGATGAATACCTTCAAGCAAGGCAGGCCTACATAGCAGAAATGCAGAAGAGGTATACAATTTAAACCTTTCTCAAGTTATTGGGGTCTGACTTTGATGGTTTTGTGCAGAATAACTGGTTAGAAAAGAAGCCGCAAGATACATTATCTCTATGAACGTAAATTAGGGGGGAAAATAAAACAGAAAAAATGCTGATTGTTTTATTAAATTATGACAGGTATGATGCAGCCTTGGAACGTAGGACAAAAATATTAGAGATCATTCGTTCGTTGGATCTTCCAAATAATCCTTTGGATGACATTACTGACCAGGTAGTGATCACATGTTTGATTTAGCCCCGTGCTTTGAAGATCATTTTCTTAAGTGTGCTAAAATACAATTTAATTATAATCTTTATAGGTTATTTTGAAACGATTACATAGATGCAAAACAGTAAATCAAAGATGCTTGCTGACCTTTTCTTCCATCACAATTGCTGTTTTTGAATAACTAAAATGTTTGGTTTATAGAGTTTTGAAACTTCCGGTTTTTGCTCTTGTATTGATATTTGATATCTCTCTTTGCTGTTGTGGAATAACTAAAATGTTTGATTTATACAGAGTTTTGAAACTTCCGGTTTTTGCTCTTGTATTTATATTTAATATCTCTCTTTGTTTGAAATATTTAATATCCCATTTGTAGGAAAAATGTGTGTTCAAGCATCGAATGCAAATTACAATTTTCATTGAATCTATCCACGTGTATAGGCAGAATAGTTAACTTTTTTGTTATTGATGCATGATATCAGGGATCGGGAAGTTTCTCTGCATTCATATTGTATGATTGAAAACTTTGCCTTTGAAGATTTTCTTCTTTAATCTCTCTGACATTGTTCAATATTATCAATTTAATATTTGTGTGCCAAGTTTGTAAAGGACCTGTGCTCATCATCTATCTGGTGTGGGGTTGATGCAATATAACTCATTGATGGTCTAAAGTAGGATTTTTTTTTATGATCGGTGTTTGTTGAGGTTGTATGTGAATTTTTTGGATTTGAGGCTATATGCAAGGCAACCTGATTATCTTGGGTGTCACCTGTGAGGCATCTCCAACCCTCGTCTCTTTGAGCTACTGCTTGAGCCATATAAGTTGACAAATGGCTTAAGCAATGGTTTGATGTTATGCATCTGCTCTTCATCTTACCACAATATTTTGACTCTTGCTGCATTTGGGGACCCTAAAGCTTTACCTCCAAATTACATAATTTTGAGTTATGAGAAATGCTTCAATTCAGATTTCATTTTTCATCTTAGTTTTTGTATTGGTCTATATAAATTCTTTTTTAGACCTTATCTCTTTTCAGTGTTAGACTTGGTTCTTTTTCCAATACACCCCTCATGCCTAGCACTACTGGGCTTGGTGCGTGGATAATTTGGCGGATGGCCCGAATGGATAGGCTATGATACCAGCTTGAATAATTTTGAATGAATGACTTGCATTACACAATGTGGCTGTACAAAATATATATACAAGAGAGTCTCTCAAAATAGGGAAAAGTAGTAAATTGAGGAAACTATATCAACGATCATGACTATAATCATTAATGATAGGATTATTTTTAGCTTTGTTTTTGTTGTTATATTAATGATTTTTTTTTTAGGTATTCCTCTTAAATTCACAGACATTAGCATGCTGTGTTTTGGTATGAATTAAAAGTACCAACATTTCTGGTTATAAATTTTATTTATATTTATATACAGCTAGGGGGGCCAGATAAAGTTGCAGAAATTACAGGAAGGAGAGGCATGCTTGTGAGGGGCCCTGCTGGAAAGGGTGTAACTTATCAGGCTCGTAATACGTAAGTTGTAGTGTCTCCAAATCTTACTGAGTAACAGCATTTAATAGCAGCTGCATTATGCTAATTTTTGTGTATCTGTTTAGAAAGGAAGTTACCATGGAAATGGTTAACATGCATGAAAAACAGCTTTTTATGGACGGTAAAAAGTTTGTTGCTATTATCTCTGAAGCTGGATCAGCTGGTGTTTCTTTGCAGGCAGATAGGAGAGCGGCAAATCAGGTATGCCAATCTGACTTGAAAGTTTTTTTATCCCGGATATCATTGTCTTGTCTGTCCCTTGTTTATGATTTGGTGTGGTTTTGAACTCCTGCTTGATTTAAAACAGAAAAGAAGAGTTCATTTAACGCTAGAGCTTCCATGGAGTGCTGACCGTGCAATTCAGCAGTTTGGAAGAACTCATAGATCAAATCAAGCTTCGGCACCAGAATACAGGTTATTAGTTAAAATGACTTGCACTCTTTCTCTTTGCTTGCTTTTCATATTGTTATTTCCGTCACACCAAGTTAATTAGTTAACTTATTGCCTCTCTGGTTTCATATCTGCAAAGTCTTTAACATAGAACCAAAGCCTGAAGGAAAAGATTTTGGTTGGTATTAGGAGAATGAGAAAATGTTTAGAGAAAGTATTTTACTTAGAACTGAAGCCTGAAGACAAAGTATTCTGTTTCATCCATATAAGCTTCACAATTGTTTAAGCAACTGTTGGACAAACTTGTTTGGTCCCTGTCTTTGGCAATAAAAAATTAATTTATTAAGTGGATACCTATTGAGTTTGTGAGTAGTGTTCGACACGTGTTGAAGAAGTATCAGTGTCAAAGGTGTGTCCAAAACTCCAATACTACCACGTTTCATTGACATTGATCTAATAGAATAAGTAAGAGTCTCATATCCATCTTTTTCTCTGTCCTACTGTCCTACAGTAACCAGATAATTTTAATTGTTTCAACTTAAAGACATAAAAGTTGTTATCATGCTTTGTCAAAATGCTATATTGCTGTTGTATGTTGTTCACTGTCATGAAATCCTATAGAAGTTGATGTAAGCCCCTTAGACTCGATAGCGATAGATTTTGTTGATATTGTCTTGCCAGGCTACACTAGTTTTACCTGATCACTATTCTCATAAATGCATCAGGATACTCTTTACTAATCTTGGTGGAGAACGACGATTTGCATCAATTGTTGCGAAGAGATTAGAATCTCTTGGTGCTTTGACTCAGGGGGACCGCAGGCATGTTGGATTTATCGGTTTTGTATTTTCAATGAGTTGACATCAATGAATTTTGAAATCTTTGTTGATGTTCCTGACTTCCTTCATGGCTTACAGGGCTGGGCCTTCATTAAGTGCTTATAATTACGACAGTGCTTATGGAAAGAGGGCACTGATGATTATGTACAAAGGAATAATGGAGCAGGTTCATATTATTCTTTGAAATTGGGAAGCAAACACGCACACACACGCACACACACTTGGTTATTTGTAGAGATGAGAACAATTAATCTTAACCGATAGATTTAGATTAATGGCTATCATGTGACTGAACCTTCTTCCTTTTTTCATCCACAATCGCGACTTCACCCAAATACAACAACAACAATAACAACAAACTGGTATAATCTAGTAATCTGGAGCAGACCCAATGCTTTGGTGTGATTAGCATACTGATTATTTATTTATTTTTTAATTTATTTGTTTGAGGGTTCTTTTAGAATGACACCAACTAGTCAACACCAGAGGCATGGTAATGACCTAAAATGCAGTTAAGTAAAATTCCAAGTGTTCTTTAATCATGCAGGGTTTTATGTTGAATTTGAATGCTAATTAACTACTGTCTGTTATATGTAGTATATATTCACTAATAAAGATCCTGTATAACATAAAACCGACCATTTAATGGCCACCGGTACAGCCACTATCACTGGGTTGTGCTTTGATATGCATCGGTATGTCATTCATGACTTCTTTTGTTACGCAAAGTGGTTTTTGAGCTGCCGCTTCATATCTGCTTTGCGGAGAACCATGAGTGAGGAGAAAGGGTGGGGAAGCAATGAAGTTACTGTGATATTTTTACCTAAAATGTAACCTGAGCCAATAATTTAAACATACCGGTTACGATTAACTGTTCTCATTTGATACAGTAACCAAGTGTTCTCACCAGAGTTGTCCAAATGGTGCTCAAATCCATCTAATGTCAAATCGTTTTCTAGGATTCTCTACCTGTCGTACCTCCGGGATGTTCATCTGACAGACCAGATACTGTTCAAGATTTCATTATTCAGGCAAAAGCTGCTCTTGTATCTGTTGGGATAGTTAGGGACTCGGTTCTCGGTAAGTCATTACTACCTTCATCTAAACGTTCAATGGAGTGGTTTTGTTCATTGTTGAAGTGTTGTTGTGATACCACAGATTGCACCACCTAGCCTTCTTTTGACTAAACATGTGATTCCTATTTTGTAGGAAATGGTAAAGATTCTGGAAGGTTATCTGGTCGAATTATTGATTCAGATATGCACGAAGTTGGACGATTCCTTAACCGGCTTTTGGGACTACCTCCTGATATTCAGAATGGGTGTGTCCTTTGTATATTAATGACTTGATGCTTCCAATATAAAATACTGAATTCAATATGCTAAATACTACTGTATCAACAGGCTATTTGAGTTATTTGTGAGTATCTTGGATCTTCTTGTTCGGAATGCTCGCATTGAAGGTAACCTCGACACGGGCATTGTTGACTTGAAGGCTAATGTCATTGAACTACAGGGGACTCCAAAGGTTTGTTTGCTAGACTTGTGTCTGCTCTTATATTTATGTTATTAACTTCTTTCCTTATTCCTTCCTCAGTGTTAATTATTATTGTATTGTGTCTAAGCTGCTCCAAATATCATTTTTTTTTATTTGAACAGATCTTAGGATCTTTTCTTTTTATGTCTGCAGAATTGTTTCCTTCTCTTGTAATGTATATTTGTAATTACTTATAATTATAATAATTGTACTCGGCCCATTTATCAGGCTCGTTCAGTTTATACTAATCTATTAAATGAATTAGTGTATGTACTCTTTTCACAACCTTGAAATATATATTAGAATTATTTTCTCCACCTTGTTTAGAACCAATTCTGCTCCTATATTATGAGCTGTATTCCTTCCTTTTAAATCATCAGAGAATAAAAAAAAAATCTAGTCGTTGTTCTTTTAGTTAACTATGTTGTATTGTTGATATGGAGTAGTAAAATTTTCATTTACATGCAGACAGTTCATGTTGATCAATTGACTGCGGCTTCTACCGTTTTGTTTACATTCATCTTGGATCGTGGGATCACATGGGAGGTGCTTGTTCTTTTCTGTTTGACCCAATTATTGGTGTTTGCATTACTCAAACAAACGTAAAATACTGACTTTCTTATTATTTTTATGTCAGTCAGCAAGTAACATGCTGAATGAAAAACAAAAGGATGGGCTTGGCTCAGCCAATGATGGCTTCTACGAGTCCAAGAGGGAGTGGTTGGGAAAGCGTCATTTCATTTTAGCATTTGAAAGGTATCATTCTTGGTTTTCATTACGTGTTCCTGTTATTGGAAGCAACCTTACCTAATACCTGTTTCCTTAGTTCAGATTCAATATCATTGAATATTGAATATGAACTAATTATCAAGCATTTCTCTCTGCTGTTAAGTTGCCAAATTAAAAACTTGAGCATATATTGACGTTCACATGTGCTTGGATACACCTAAAATTAGAGATAGCTGGCCTCATAATTTCCTTTAGCTTGCTTTATTTCTTTCTTAGTTTTCCTTTTTCTTGTTACTAAATTAGGAGTTTTATTTAACAAGCTTGATTTCTGCACTAGTTTTTACTCAATGTCTGATGCCCACTTCAGGATATACATGCTTCTCAATATACTTTTTTATATCATCATAATATTTGACTTGCTTAAGAGCAGAGAATTTTAGGAGAATATATTACATGCTTCCAATGTTTTAATTCGTTATAATAATAGACATGACAGTATACAGATCAAGACATGGAGTAGCCCCATGCGACACTGACAGACACGCTCTTCTAATTAATTTGTTTTATGTCCTTACTTTTGTTCTTCATTCTGTTCTACACACGATCTTATTGATTTGCATTTCCTTGTTTTTGTTCTGTGTTCTAGCTCTGCTTCGGGTATGTATAAGATTGTTCGGCCTCCCGTTGGGGAATCAAACCGGTATGTATTCTAGCAATTAGGTTTTGTTGGGTATTTCAGTTTTATTGTATTTTAATCATGGTTTCCTCTCAATCATTTAGGGAGATGCCTCTATCTGAATTAAAAAGTAAGTACAGAAAAGTTTCATCCTTAGAAAAGGCTCAAACTGGTTGGAAAGAGGAATATGAAGCTTCATCTAAACAGGTATATTTCTTTAGAATGTATTTTTCTTGTGTGTAAATTTGCAATGAAACCAAATATTATTGAAATCTTGAGGCTAGGTCAAGTTTTGCTTGTTGCATTTTAATCAGGGTACCGGTTTCTTAGAACAAGATAAGGAATAGTTTTATTTATTTGTTATAGGCTTATAGACGGTGATTATATCAAATTTTAAAAAATACCATTCCTCCGCTCTTACTATCATTTTCTTTATTCATAACTATGTAGTCAACGATGGATAACATAGCAGACGACCACCAAAACATTATAGTGTTTTAGCGGGTAGAGCTAAGGACGCTATGCCTAAGTTTAGGGGAGAGAAAAACAAGAGAATAAGATTTGAGGTCGCATTCTTGCAGAGTAGAGGAGAGGTCATGAAAGAGAAGAGAGGTCACAGAAGTAAAAAATGCTAAAAATAAAATAAAGGGCATCTTTGGCTTTTCTGCTTGTCTTGTCTGTTCTGCTCGTTTTCTCCGCAATTTCCCTGCCACACAAAGTACTTCCACCACCACTATTGACTACAGAGATTCATAAATAAATCCTTTAAGAAAGTAGACTAAGCAAATATTGCTCAGTCATACATGCTCTGTTCTTTCTAGTGTTGTTCTAAGATCAACTGACATGTCATTGTACATTTGTTATCTGTTGTGAATCCTGGAACATTTGCCATACATACTGAACTGAGTCGGGGTTCTGATATGCTAATGCTCTCTTTGTTGTGAATTTCTTAGACAGTTGTCATTTTTACTAACTTAGCAATACACTTAGACATATATATGCTGTGCTTATTCCCTTGATGTATTATCCATACCATCTTTAACATCATTGATCAGTATATGGTTATGTATGATGCATGAATGGTAGTATCTAAAAGATGCATTACAAGTTAGATGAAACAATCGCAATCCCTGCTTACTCTACATTGTCTGAAATCGACTTCTCTTTACCTTTTTTGACAGTGCATGCATGGTCCCAATTGTAAGATTGGCAACTTCTGTACAGTGGGTAGAAGACTACAGGAAGTGAATGTCTTGGGTGGCCTCATTCTTCCTGTTTGGGGAACCATAGAAAAGGCCCTTGCTAAGCAGGTATTTCTTCACCATATATGATGACAAATACTAAAACATTCTAATGCAAAAGTATTGCATCTATGATGTTATAATATCAACTCTTCCATTCTTTTGTTACTTTGTTCTACTATTTAATCTTCTTGTTTGAGTTTTTAAACGATATGGTTTGCAGCATGAAAATTGTAGTAGATAGCTTGGATTCTGATATAAATTGTAGAAATTTATTATAGTAACTGTTGACACAACCGAGTTTGCATTATAGAAGAACTTTCAACTTAATGAGATTATATCTGCTTGAAAAGGTTTTCTTTGTAAAGCCGCTCTTGTTCATTATTTAGTCGTTAGACAATTATACTACATGACATCACCAGCAAGTGATTATTTGATATACTTTTGTTAGCAGTGGCTTCAGAAATTATTTAAATATACCTCTTTGAAAAAAAACTAAACTGCAAATCAAATATGTACAGGCTCGCCTAAGCCATAGGAGGCTACGTGTTGTACGCATAGAAACTACTGTGGATAACAAACGAATTGTTGGACTTCTTGTTCCTAATGCAGCTGTTGAAACTGTGCTTCAAGGTTCTCTCTCAAACACATTTCTATTTGTGAATAAATATATTCATTGATAATTTGCTTTCAAAATAGATAGAAATTTGATATAATTAATAGAAAGATTTTCTCTCAGAATTTTGACCTCGTTCATTTTTTGTCAAACATGGTCAAGAAGCTAACCTATTGACATCATTGGCAGGTTTAGCATGGGTTCAAGAAATTGATGATTGACCTGGGATAATAGACTTTGCTCACCTTCTCATTTTAGCAACTTGAAGCCTTTTGAAAGTTGCTTGATGTCTTCAGTCTTGTCCATGGGTTCAATATTCGGTGTCCTCTGTTCGTCGACAATCAATTTATGTTTTAGGAAAAGGCTCAACCTTGATGCTGATTTTTTTTGGAGGAATGACTCATCCTCCTCACCATTCAACACACTTGTGCAGTCTCATTTTAGTTACCAATATTTATGTTCCGTTTTAGTGTATAATACGATTTTGTATATTTGTAAAACCTGATTGATTGAGAAAGTAGATGGCTAGGCTTGTATCACATAATCCAGTCTGATTTTTTTTTTTTTTTTTACTATTTTTTTTAGAGGAAACCAGTTTGTACCAACATATATGATTATTAAAATGATAGTGGAAGAAAATATTCTCATTTTTTTATAATAAAAATAAATATTCCTTTGGAGCAACATTCATTGTCCAAACACACAATAACATACGACTATACTATGGAGAGCCACACCGACTGCATCACCATCGCCAAGTCTGTTAAAAATAATAATATAAAAACAATGCAAATTTTGCAGCAGCAAGATAGAAACACACATTATTCTGTCTGCATGAGATGAAAACATATCAGCACAAGAAAGGATCATCAACATGGTGATCACTGCAATAGAGTCCAGGCTTTTGAGTGAAACCATCTTTCTGTAGCTTCTCTCTAGCCTTGAGAATAAGCTCCGAGTATGTAATAGCACCATCAGTCTCCTCAATTATAGCCTGTATTGCATTGCTGAAAGCTCCATAAGCATTAGCTGCATTTCCGGAAGGACAGGCATCTGCTGAAGTCTGGTCAGTCTGACAGCCGCTCATCAGAATCCCACCACTTGGAAGACCACGCTTTGACGATCCAGCATATACTTCATGCTTACTTCCCACTTCTGTTTCCATGGCAGGCTTTGCATATCCCTCATCATTATCATTCAGCTTTTGCTTAAGAAATTCTTGGGCAAGACCACCCACCATTCCCAGTATCCCACCTTGTCCACCTTCACCACCTCCATGTTGGAGCTTGTTCAAGATGACCTTCATAAACTTCTTCACTTTAGGACTAGCATCTTCCCCAAAAACATCAAAAAGTGTAGGCCTCAGTTGACCAACATCTATATCTTCTTTCCCGGTCTTCTGCTTAAGTATGTCAATGAGGGTTGAAAGTGGCAGAGACCTATTCTTTACTCCATGTGGGAGTTCAATATCCCTATCTTCATTTGTTTCTTCATCCCTGCGAGTATGACTGCGCAATCCTGAAGGCACATGAAATCCCCTAGACTCAATGGCATCCTCGACTTTCCTATGCAGAAAGCCTGACAATCCAAAGCCAGATCCAGAATGTTCCTCTTCTCCCTTTGTGCTCTCTCCTATCTGCTCCTTAGCTTCTTCAATCAAGCCACCACTGTGGCATGAATCAGATACAATGGTCAGCCTACATCCTCTAGGAACCCCATCCACAAATTCCTTGAAATCATCATCTGTTTACATACAAAAATCATCACGTCAATGCAGCATTGTTCTACCTAAAGAAAAGACAGCAATACTACTACCATTACTACTCACTAATAACATCAGAATTACCCTATATAAATATCACAAGCTATCAATACATTTTTTCCACACGTTCCCTTCTGTTCCTTTATATTCATGTATACTAAATGTAGATACATCTCTCAATTGAAATTCAAACATTGGTTCCCAAGGTTGTGGGATTCTAGTCAATTCCACTATGGAGACAATCTTAACTGATCTATGAATTTTCAAATTAAAGTAAAAACTTTAAAAAGTTTCTTGTAGTTGGAATTCCGTATCTGGAGATTCCTTATCATCAAATCAAATCAAATCAAACAGACATTGAAATCGTTTCTCAATTCTTAAAACACTTTTTGTCAAAAAGTAATAATAATTTTAAAACACCTTCCAGATGAAAGCTCTACTTAATCTTTAACCAAAAGATCCAAAATCACAAAATTAAACATTTAAATTAACATACAATTCCCTTAATCAAAACAAAAACAAAAACAGAGAGAGAAAAAGGTAAATAAAAAAGAGAGTTTTTTTGTTGGTACGAACCAGTGATGAGATTCATATCAGAAGGAACAATACATTCATCAAAACCAGTATCATCATCCTCTCCAGTTTCAGCAGGAAGACGAGTCCCATGTCCACTATAATGAACAAACAACACATCACCGTCCTCCGACGATCTCACCAGCTCCGACAGAACACGTCTTATGTTCTTTCCTGTCGGCTCTGTGTACGACGAATCCGTGTCGATCAAAACAGTGATGTCATCTTCGGAAAAACCGTAACGTTCGATCAAGCATTTGTGCATCCTCCATACGTCGTTTACGCATCCTCGTAACGCTGCTTTTGTTCCTGGGTAGTTGATTCCGATCAATACGGCTTTTTTCGTCATTGTTGGATTGGATCTTACAAGAAGATGAAGAAAAAGGTTGTTTCAATGATTTGGTTGAAACAGAGCAATACTGTCTTTGTCATTCTATCATGTTGTGGATGTTTATATTAATTAATAATTAATAATAATTCATTGTGTTTTTTAAGAGTAGCCACGTAGTTATTCAGTTTATTGAAGTTTTAAAATAGTATTGCACATTTTAACCAAGTTGTTTGGGCTCCGGTGCGCATGTCTCTACGTACGAGCCGGATTAGTAGTCCACCATTGATGGGTCGAAAACCGGTATAAAAGCCAAAAAAAAATAGTATTGTGCATTTTGTTAATCGAAAGAGTCATTACCTCAAAATGAAGAGTCATTTAATGTTGATGTTAACTCTTCTCGTATAAGGATTGATATGACAATATTAATCACGCAAGAGATTATTTTAACTAACAGACTCTACAATAAAAAATTATTTTGAAATTTCGATACATTCAAATATATATTATGATTATTTATAACAAGTTTAGGAACCAAATCACCTTACTTTTTGGCTTAAATAAGTTTTTTGCCTCTGCAAATATAAGCCGTTTGAATTTTCGTCCTTGAAATTACTAATCATTCAAATCTGTCACTGTAAAATTTAATCATTTGACTTTTGTCCTAATTAGGGTTTTTTTTGCTGAGGTGGGCTGTCATTAGCGACGTGGTGCCCATGTAGCAAGTGATGATTGGGCGAGATGGTTGCCTTAAATAATTCTTTCGTCCCTACAAATATAAGCCATTTGAATTTTCGTCCCTGAAGTTACTAATCAGATGTAATTAGGATCATTTTTTAAATGATTAATATTTGCAATGACAAAATAGAAGGATTAGTAACTTCAGGAACGAAAATTCAAATAATTTATATTTACAGGGACGAAAAACCTATTTAAACCTTACTTGTTTTACTTCTTTCGGTTTTATATTTGATACAAATATAAATGTAATAAAACTTCTATTTGTTTTTGCAATAATGAGTTGTTTTTTTGTTTTTTCTTGGATCCGTTTGTATTTATATTCAATTCAGTTATGGAGTTTGATTGGTGATGGTTAGATAACTTGTTGGATTGGAAGATGATGCGCACGTTACCGACTAATTAGGTACTTTTATTTTTTTTACAAACTAATTAGGTACTTTTGTAATTCCTTTTCTCATGAGATTATTTTCAAAATTTCAATTGCATTTATTAGTTTTTGACCTAGAGTGTACACCACTCTCCTTTTTTCCCCAAGCAGTTTACGGTCTACCAACAATAATTTCATCTCGAAAATTCAAGTGAAGAATAAGGGGGTTTAAATCTAATATTGTATAAATAATGTAACGTCTCTATTAGACTGACTTATGATCACGACAATAGTCTATATTTTCTGTCAATTAGCCTCTTGACTAAAAATTTACTATTTAAGATGAATAAGTGATGTGTTCGGAGTTCAAACTCATGTTAGTTTATATGACAATTACACAAGGAAGCTCGAGGGGAGGGGGCGAATAGCTTCTTTTCGAATGATGCATTTGCGAAGCGTGATTTAAAAAAACCTTTGAAAATATTTGTGACTATTGGATTTATGCTAATGGTTCAAATGATAAGACTAAATCAATGTGTAAAAACAACAACTCAACTATGAATAAGAAATTCAACAATGAATCGTATTTGTCAATTCAACAATCAATACATAATCTAAATCACAAAACTAAACTATCTAAAACCAAAACAAATTGATCACAACTCACACTATTTAAGAATTTGAACACTTGATATATGAATGAATTGTTTAGAAGTTACATTCTGAGTTTAATTGTGAATGAGTTAAATGTTTATAAACCTCAATTAAGGAGATTGAGATTAGGTGTAATACTCAAGGCTGACGAGGGCGGGGAGTGGCCACCGGTGCACAAGACACGACAATGAGCAGCTCCCGACAACTTCTAGAGGAACCTAATCACATCGGAAAGAGAGGGATCTTGAGGTTGTGTAGGTATGGGACCACATGGTTGAAGGAAGGCTTATAAGAATTGTTTGGTACTACATATATCAACAAGATGCATCTTCTTTTTGGTAGCCCATTCCATAAGAACTCCACATTTAAGCGTGCTTGACTTGGAGTAGTCTTTGGATGGGTGACCTACCGGGAAGTTTCCCGATAAGCGTGCGAGTGAGGATAAAACACGCTGGAAAGACTCGTGTTGATTTGTGGGGCCAGTCAACAATCCCAAAAGCAGTATGGGGTGTTACATTAGGTTAATGCAAAATAAACACTCATCATCAAATGGTAATTAATTCATTCAATAGATTCATAGATCAAAATTGAATTGCTGAAAGTAAAAGGATAATGGAGAGAAGGACACCAAAATTTATAGAGGTTCCCCTATTTCGTCCTCATTAGGGATATGTCCTTTCTTCGTATAAGAATACGTCTCTTCTACAGGCTTCCACTATGATGAAAATATTTACAAGTGTATGATTACAAAGATTTCATTGATTCCTAATCTTCTATGCTAAGAAATCACACAACATCCAATCTTCAAGAACAGTTGAAATTACACAGCCACAAGATCTTTGAATCTCAAGCTTGCACGCAATCCTTTGATCTTCTACTCTGAGAAATCATCTTTGCTATTTCTCCGCTTCGATCCCTTTGAACCTTGAATTGTTGAGAAAAAAACCCCACAATGACCTTTTTAGGTGAAAAGTGTATTCTTTTCCTTTAGATCCTTGATGCTCCACTAATATCATTGAGAGAAACCAATCTTACAATATCCTATACCACCCAAAAAATGTAGACCAC
>Ga0315913_1004658_pt1 | contig 16603 bp, 11 predicted proteins | sample MpolsnodulesMG_FD_207736 | JGI IMG/M metagenome (GOLD analysis project Ga0315913, IMG submission 207736) | Medicago polymorpha root nodule microbial communities from Los Angeles, California, United States - small nodules | ecosystem: Host-associated > Plants > Roots > Nodule | place: USA... | reverse complement strand
GTTTCGAGTTTGTTTCAGATAGGTCCTTTCTATCAACCTCCGTTAAGCCAAAGTTAAAGGACCTATCTAAAACAAACTCGAAACTTAAACGACCTATCTGAAACCTTATAAATTTAAAGGACCTATCCGAAACAAACTCGAAACTTAAAGGATCTATCTGAAACCTTAGAAACTTAAAGGACCTATGTGAAACAAACGTAAACTTAAAGGACTCAGGGAGGTATTTGGCCTAAATTCTAATATGTATGTTTTTTTTCAAATTGTAGCTATAAAATTTACACCTCTATCGGGGTCTCTTAAGAGGCAGCATGTTCCTTCATATGATTCTTCAAGGTCTTCATCTTTTATGGAATAATATCAAGGATGGATATCTACCACAATCACCGCATCCTCAATAGAGTATATCAAACAACTCACCACCAGTTTCAACTCAAGTGAATTTTGGCGTTATATTTTAATGCCTGTTTTTGTTTATTAGTGATGTAATAGTTGTGATGTAACTATGTGCTGTGTCTTTTAGTATAGTTTACCTATATTAAAAAAGAAAGAAACACTAGAATAGATAGGAACTATCAATTTCTATGAAAAGGATGAGTAGCTCAAGAGGTGGATGGATAATTAAACACATGAGTAAATGCAAAAACGAAACTTTCATGAACTTCAAAAACACTAGGATATAAATGATCGTCGTTATCCATTCTTTATGATTGTTTCTAAATCCGCCTCAAAAACACGGGAGGCTAGCCAGAATTGAGCTTTTGATACTTATTTCAATTATTTAAATAGCAAATACTATAATAGTATTCTATTTAACATTTTATTTTTTTATATGACATATGTCTTATGAATAACAAATACTATAATATGAACAGGCTTTATTTTACATTGAGCTTTGATTCTATTCGTTGGTTATGGAGTTGGTTATGTCATATTATGTTTAGGCCTATTCAATCTCTCACTCTCAATATGAGTTAACACTTTCAATCTCACTCTCTTCTTCTTCTCTCTGCATATGACATAAATCATATATATATATATATATATATATATATATATATATATATATATTTCAATGCTAACCTCAAACGAATCAATATTTCTTATACATGGGGGGCTATAAGTATTTGATGGTAGTTAAAAAATTTATATTCCCTAAACATGGGGACTATAAGTATTTGATTTAAGTTGAAATTCTCATATGATTCAAACATGGGGATATAGATATTTAGTTTATGTTTTTTATTTTAATCATTTTCTCTATCATCTTACCATGTTCATTGTCCACAAGGGCATCTTTTGATTGTTATCTTTGCTAATAAGCTATTTAATTGTTGAGACTTTTTTGTGGTCATTTCATGATTAAAATACAACATTGTAGGACACAGGCTAAAAGTTGAGATGGCTATGGCAGTTGTTTTATTTATTAGTTGTTATAGAGTAACTATATAATTTAATTTATATGAACGACAATTTAGCTTATTTACTTTGTTCTTTTCTTAAGAACCCATAATTCAATTTACTACGTTAACGCACGGGGCAAATACTAGTGTGTGTGTGTGTGTGTGTGTGTGTGTCTATATATATATATATATATATATATATATATATATATATAAGTGGTTGCTAACTCATATTTTTTGACTTGAATGGACAAAAATGCCCTGCCCTTGTCTTATACCTCCTTCCACCTCTCCTCTCCCTCCTTTCACTGCCACAGCCGCCACCAACTTGAAGGTTTTGTTTCCAATCAACCAAATTTATTCAAAAACACAAATCACACCAAAATCAAACAAATTCATCAATACCTGAATCTGTTCAAATACGAGTGAAGCTAAGGGGTACAAGGAACGACTTCGGGTTTGACAGCGTCAAGGATTATGGATCTGTGATTTTTGACCCAGTACCATCTCCTTCAACTTCAACCTCACTTCCCATTCCAGACCCAGTAGCCATTGCCAGTGGACTCTTCATCATGCCTCCACCACGCCTTAAAAACCAGTACTATCTTGTGAGGTCTGGAGAATCAGAGTTTGAGAGCATGGGAGTGATTAACACCAACCCTGTGGATAATGGTTTTATCTGATAGAGGGAAGAAACAGAGTATTAGAGCTGCTTTATTTTTGAAAGAAATGGGTGCTTGTGATAATAATTGTTGGATTTGGCCTGCTATTACTCAGAGAGCTTATCAAACTGCTGAGATTATTGGTTCTGTTAATTCTATTACCAGAAGGTTCTTATTTTGCTTTTGTAGTTTTTCTTGTTAATGTTGATGATGTGTTTTTTGGTTTTAAACTATTAATTTGTGGATTGTGAATTTCTTTGATTTCAGTTATATTGATGCACGGGGATTAGGTGCTTACGAAGGAAAAACATTAGAATATGTTTCAGAAGTAAGATTTTCACTCCATGCGCTGTTTTATAATTATTTATGTTTTCCAACTGCTAGAAAACATTGTTTGTGGCGGCACATATGCATACGAATTTCGATATAAAACGATAAAGAAAAAAGAAAATTGAGTACTTAGACTTTGTCATGAAATTGTTGTTGTTTGAATATTTTGCATAGAAGCTTGAAATTGAAGTGATCATGTTCATGAATCTATGTTGCAGATGAACACATGGGTAAAATGGTCTTTTCACGTTTGTCTGTAAAGCTCAGGGGTATTTTAGTCCTTTTACACCAACTTTTGATGAGTCAGCAAGCCACTTAACTAATTAGTGACGTGACAGTCATTAAATGGGTTGAGGGACCAATTTTTAAGTGATTAAATTTTGGGAGGGCAAAATGCCATGATTAAATAATACAGGGACCATTTTTTAAATGACTCCTATTTGCAGGGACTAAACACGTATAAAAGCCTATATTTTAAACATCCTTGGTTGATATGATTGTTTATTTGGTCCTTTGCTTTCATTAATCAATTTTAGTTCAATGTCTAGCTTTTGATCTTAAACCAGCTACATTAAGACTCATGAAGATACACAATCCGATGCGCCAAACTTAAAATCTTGTCAGACATGTCATGCGCGTTGAATATATAATATTATAAACAGCCACTGGGCTATTAAAACTCAAAGTTTGGGCCCCTAAAAATGTGAGACCCGACACCATAGAGCTGGTTGCACACCCTCTGGGTTGGACCTACTAGTAAGGCATCATGTGTTTCTAGACAACTTCTTAGCTATTGGGAGTTTGGAGGGGAGAGGAAGGCTTAAAAAAAAAAAGTGGCAAGAATGGAGAGCTTTGGGAGGGGAGGGGTTTGGGTGGCTTAGTTTTCTTCATAGTACGAAATTCTCCTAATTTAGAAAAACTAAAAAATTGTACTTGAGGAGGTTTTGAGAGATTTGAGTAAATTTTCCAAATCCAAAATATATTGTTATAATAGTTGCAAAATTAAAAATATATTAATCATAAATATTCTTTTTTTCATTCACTAGAAAAACACTCAAAAAACTTTGAAGGTTTCTCTATTTTTCTCTCTAATCTCATCCTTCCAAAATCCTTGCCCTCCAAACTCTCAAACAAAGCCTTAAAGTGTCTAGATTTTGTTATAACCATCATGTTAGTCCCTAGCATCATGTGAATTACAAGTTTATTGTATTTAAATAATTTCAGTGTCTATGAAAATTTAAATAATTAAATAGATAAGAAATCGGGGTGTTAGTGGAAACTAATCAGTGTACAAGAAGTTGGGTTGGGGAAAGTTTCAGTCAAGTTGCTCAACCAAAACAAAACTTTCAGATGAATAATAATTCACAAAAATGAAATTGGAAGAAAATCAAATGAAAATTGAGCCTTCAAAGAATCTTAATAAAGAAGCCATAAGAGAGATACCTATGAGTCACGCCAGTATACAGCTACTTCCCTTTTTATCCCTATTTTCCTGGGATCGGCCAAGTTTTTCTTTGTTCCTCAAATATTAATATAATGTAAAGAAAATAAAACTCCATCAAAAAGAGAAAATGGAAACCATAAAAGCAAAATTCCATATATATGAACAATGATTAGAGGCCTTTTTTGGGGGCTTTCAAATTGCAATTATTTTTCGTGAGACAGATATGGGGTTTCTCATGAATCTGATGAGGTATTGGGGGGATGATGACCATTGCAACAATGACTTTCTTTTATATAAAAGAAAATTATTACTATTATGGAACAAAACAAGAGCTGATACAAGATGTACCCAAACCATGTTTACATTAAAACGAAAATAAGGCACACCAATCACCTTTAGCATTTTCTTTTCAGGATTTTATGTTCAAATTTTGGTGTTAACTATTGCATCATGAATATGATAATAAACATATTAGACGAAACTATATTGCTTAGTTTACTTTTGTTTAGTGATCCTAAGTGATTACTTGCACAATAAGCTAGCATATAGCTTCTTTTGTATATAATTAGCAATTGTACATTCATCATTCAGTTAATGAATTCACTATTTCATTCGATCATAATATGGTATCAGTTTCCTCTCTTCTCTCTCCTTGAGGGAGAGTTTGTTATGATCCTAATTGTTTCTCTAACCGTTTTCCTTTGTGTCTTCATCTTCATTCTTCATCCTCCATCGATTATAAACCTTGTTCATCAATCTTTCTCAACTAAATAGATGACCTCCTTAAAAAAAGAGAGAGAATTGAATTGGGATATTATTGATTGATTTCTCAATGAGGATTACAATTGTTTAAGTAAGCTTTCAAGGCATAACAAACTAACAAACTTCTTAACAACTCAGCAATAAGGAATCTCAGAAAAGGAATAAAATCTAACCATGAAACCTTAATTGATTGCCAGCACCGCAACCATAACAGCATGATGTAACACTCAATTAGTCACATAGTAATCTTCTAGAGACTTGGGGGCATAATAGTCCTTTTGGGCCTATTGTTGATTTGGTTTTCATTTCTAGTGTTAGTTTGGGCCTCCACTGTTAGCTGCTTCCTATCATTTATCATCATGAACTGTTTCTTATACGCTTTTGTGGAAGATCACAGTTTTAATCTTCATTTTTGAGGTGATTTCTACACGAACTCATCTTGTTTTCTTTGATTGATTTAATTTCTTACTTTTCATTATGCCTCCATGTTAAGTTTATGTTATCTTCGACAACCTGATTCTGATTAGATCTTCTATTTGCATCTAAGTGAATGTTTGAATTTTGTTGTTGTTTCTCCAAAGCTTAATGGTTGTAACTACCTCACATGGAGTCATTCCATGTAGCCTGCTCTTCGTGTGAAGAAAAAACTTGCCTTCATCAATGAAACCGATCCAATTCTTGATATTGCTAACTTGAATAACACTTCAACATTTTTGATACTTCACATTCATACATGACATTAGGATAACTTGATGCACACACATAATCAACTATCCTAATATCATATCTTAGCTATTACAAATCGACTAGAAACTTAGTAAATTTTATTGACTACTAATACACTTATTATTTCCTATTAACTTCTAGGAATAGGTAATTAGTATATTGTTCATACACTCTAAGCGACCGATTGTATTCATATACATCTAGTACAAGATGAAATTTCTTCATGGCTTTCATCATTTACAAATATTACAAAAACAGAACAGCATATAATGTCCAACTTGAAACTCAAACTTTGTGGGAAAGGTGTAACCATTTTTTTCATGATTTTTTTTTTGATGTTTGGAAAGATCTCAAAGTGAGGTTTTCCAAAGCTGATATAATTTGTATTGCTTCTCTATGTTCTTCCATTAATAATCTCAAGCACGATTCTAAACCTGTGTTAGACTATTTCACTAAAATGCATTCTTTATGGGAGATGTTGAATTCACACATACTTATGCCCAATTGTTCATGTCCACATCCCAGTAGATGTGAAGCTTTGCGTGTTGTTCGCAATTATAGAATTGGAGATCAGGTTATGCAATTTTTTACTTGACTAGACGATAATTTCTTTGCGGTTAAGACTTAGGTGTTGCTCATGGGTCCGCTTCCATCTATTAACAAGGTGTATCCTATTGTTGTTCAAGAAGAAATCAATAATTCTACTTCTTCATTTGTGTCCAATGTTGAAGATCATAGCATATTGGTCAATGCTTCTGACACAAGAAAGCCCAAGGTCATGGTAAAGGGTCCTTTGGTAACTCTTCTCACAAGATTGGTTCATGGTTTTGCACCTTTTCCAATAGAAATGACAACACAGTTGAATTTTGCTATCAAAAACATGGTCATCCTAGCATTAATAAGCAACATTCTTCTGCAAATGCATCTTCTTTTGAAAATAATGCAGCTCCTTCATTTACCAGCAACACCAATGGTTTGGTAAAGAGTCTAAATACTGGTTTATCTCAAGAGAAATTTGATCAACTTGTATCCTTGCTTCAACAATCAAATTTGCTTGCTCAAACTTCCACTTCTTCTGGTTCTGTTTCCAATCATGTTAGTGTCTCACTTGTGCTTACTGCAGGCCGATCTCCTACTCAATCTAGTGCAGGTAATCATAGTATTTTTTCTTTCTTTTTATTAAATCATCCAATTTTTGGCTTTTGGCTTATTGGTTATGGTGCCATTGACCATAGATGTTCTTCTCTTCAATATTTTAGTTCATTTTACAGTATTAAAATTGTTAGAGTTAGCTTAGCTAATGGTACCTCCGTTATTGTTAATTATGCTGGTAATGTGCATTTTTTTTTACATTGAAATTGATGTTCTTTATCTTTATTTTTATCAGCTCATGCTTTTTAATTTTCACTTATGCTCTATTGTAATTGTAAAACAAAACACTAACAGTTAAAATAAATAAATAAAAGTAACATTCAACCAAAAAAGATTAATGATAATTACAATGGTGTTACATATTACAATGAACTTTTCAATGTTTAGGAAGCTGTTTTCCTTCCAAAAAGGCCTTAAAAAGCACCAGAGACCTCCCTGGTTGAGAAGAAGGAGCTTCATGACCTGCTCCTCTGATGGTGGCAAAGGTCAGCATGTCCCCGTATACTTGGGTCCAGCCAGCAACCTAGACAATCAATTAAAAAATAAGTTAGTTTCAAAGTAGGGATTTATAATAAGTGAAACTTAAAAAATCACTTTCAAAGAAAGAAGACATAGTGATGTGAACACTTTGACAAAACATAAGATGATAAAGTGATGTGAATGACTTAACAATTAATCAGGATGTAATCATATAATGGTTGTTAAGTCATTATTCTCAATAGTATACCCATTATACTCTAGTCCAGTTTGATTTGAAGATATGAGACCCAGTGACAAATTTTCTTTGTTCCAACTTAATTGAACATAATGCGTCCAAATAAAAATAAAAAACTTTAACAACCATCTATTGAGTTGCAAAAAGTGAATGACAGGTTGTGTTCATTTGGTGGATGACTTAGCATAATGAATATAGTAAATGACTAAACACCAAATGATACCAGAAAATAAAAAATTTCACACATTTCAAACATTTACCTGTCTTCCCTTAAACCAAGCTCTATGGGACTCTGTTGTGTTCAACCCAAGCTCTTTGGCCAACCCAGACACTAAGGATCTTGTTCCAGTCAATGGTATGACCGAATCTTGGTCACCACTGCAAGGGAAAAATAAAATATTGATTATGGTACAGATGTAATACTGTTAAGAAGTAACATATAAGTTAGAAGAAAAAATTTGTGTTACCTGTATGCTAGAACCCTTACACCAGATTTAACAAGTTTCCCTAGCATAGAAATGGTAGGATTCTCGAGGTTTTGAAAATCATATGCGGTAACTCTAACAGAAGGAAAATATTGGTATTAGCGGTCAAAACAAACATTGGACAAAATGAGTTAATCTATTCTCCAATAAAGAGTAGTACTGAATGGATGGTTGTTAAAAGGTTTTTTTTTTTTTGACTCATTATGTTTAGAACAAAGAAAATTTGTCGTTACGTCTTGTATCTTCAAACTGGACTAGAGTTTAAAAAGCGAGAGATTAAACAGAATCACATTTTCTTCCCAATTCCATCCATTTTTAAAAAATACGAATAATGGAATATATTACTATCAATATACTTCATTTAATTTAGACTGAATCACCGATTCGGTCTCTTAAGTTGAAGAACATTTTGTAATTCCAAACTCTAATGTTAAGCCATCTATGTATCTACTATCGGAATATAAAACTTACGATGAGCAAGTAGACCAGCGGCTGAGCCCTACAAGCTTAATATCCGTGTGCAATGCTTTCTGCACTTCTTTCCTATTAAGATATGTGATGGTTTTATCTTCCACACACACATCAATCTTCTCTTCCGCTTGCTAAATTGGAGATGGAATGAAACATTAGAATTTGAACATAAAAAAAAAATAAAAAAATCAGATTGAAACAAAATATATCAGTATATACCAGTTTAGTCAACACATATGCCTGTTGACTTTGTTGTGGTTGACAAGTATCAGCAGTAACATCAAATCTATCAGTATATCCGCTGACCTGTAAATGAAAAAACTCAATTGTAAAAGTGCAATCTTTAACATCAATTTAATTATAGATCCCAATTTTTTTATAAAAGAAACATCTACATATACAGCTCAAATGAAAATTTATCTACTAACCTCAATTGACAATAATCTGTTTGTTTCTTGGCAACCTGCACTAAGTCGTCCAGATCGAATCTCTCGTTTCATCATGGCAAAACTGCAAACATTTTTCAACATTTGATATGTTGAATCAGAGATTTGGCCGTGTGACCACAAAAATTCAGCTCCACTGCTGAAATCTGTGTCGAATTCAAGAAGGGGATTTCCCATCTGTAAAACATCAACAAAGGAACAATGTTTGTAAAAAATTATAGTTTCTTATCCAAAAATTATTTAAAATAGTAATCTATATTTATGCTCACTGCTATCCCCTTTAGTCTTATGTTGGCTTTGGTTTGGAGGATTAGCTCTGCAAGCTGAGGGGCAAAGTGACCTGAAAACAGTAATTAATGAATTGTTTTGTTAATTAACAAAAAATACAAAATAAAAATACAAATCACTTGACAAAAAATTACTACCTGCGTAGCTTTCCCCAGTGATAAAAAATTCATTGTTTTGATACATGGGGAATCTGGAGAACCAACCTTGTAGAAACAACAGGTTATCCCTAGCTGTATATATAACAAGGGATTGGTAAAAATATGAAAACTTGAGGTTTATTGAGGTGATTCATTGAAGGAAATTAAGTAAAAAAATAAAACCTGTAATTTGGTCATTCACAAAAGCATAATCAGTCTTGTTAGCTGAATATGAGAAACCAACACCAATTGGAGAGTCTAAGTAGATCATATTAGCTACTGCAAAATGTAAAAATAAATTTTTAGCACAAAAATAAAAATGAAAATATTAAAAATGAACAAAAATGTAAGAAAGTTGTCGTGTTACCTTTGTTCCAACTGAAGGGGTTTTTAACAAGACCCTTTGTTGTTGGCCGGAATGGACCGTGTTCTGAAAAGGCACCTTGGCCAACTGATGAGCAGCCAGGTCCTTGAAGAATTTAAGAAGAATGTAGTTGGTGTTTTGAAACAAAAATAGTTAGTAGATTGTGTAAAATTAACAGAGTTAGTTACATGCCTCCGTTTAACCAGAGTACAACTGGTTTTGAAGCAGGATCTACCTCCGCTTCTACAAAGTAGTAGAAGAGTGATCTATGGTGTGTTTCATGATCAACTGTGACGTGCCCAGCAAACTGGTTGAACCCGACTTTCGGCTGATCAGGTAACATTCTGATCTTGTTAGAAGTCACTCCATGGATAACTAGATTTTCCAAAAAAAGAACTACAAGCATTAACATGAGAATCATGGAAAAAATGAATGGCTTGGTGTTAGATGTTGTTGTCATGGTAAGAGAGATTTGAGTTTGCAGAAAACAAGTGAAGAGAGGTTAAGAATGGAGGAGGCAAGAGGCAAGAGGGAAAAGTGATGAAGGTGTTTGTTTGTGTTGAAGTGTTGTGTGATGAGAGTAGTCTTATAGATATGATAAGGCTGACATTTAGAGTGGATGTTACTTAATTGTTACTTAATTTGTTGATCCCATAAAACTATGAATGTCGATAATTTTAGACTCTGGAATGTATATGTATATACAAAAACATCATTGAAATTGGGTTATTCTTTTTAATAACCTACCATTGAACAAAAAATATATATCAACCTACCCTACCCACACCAAAATGTTGGTACTTTTAGGCATCTAGTACAATTATGCCAAACCATTTGGTAAAATTAAGTTGGAAACAATCAATTCTCTGGTCCTAGTAGGCAGTACAATCCCTCCATTTCATTTGGCTAGATTGAGTTGGAATTGTCCTGGTACTGTTGGCTATTTTTTTAGTCATATTTTAATTTGGCCAGTTTGAGTTGATTTATTTTATTTTTTCGTTTTCTAATTGTTTGATTGGTTAAAAAATAAATTAATAATATTGATAATTAATGAAAAATTACAAAATAAATTGATTTCACTATAATTGAGACCAAATTGACCGTATCATAAATAACTGTGTCTTGTATCCCTCCCTTTAATTTGTAGAGTGTGTACCCATCTCTCTGACTTTACATGTTCAACTGTGTGCCCCTAAATACCCATATATTTACGTACCTGATGGTGAGTTGAGAGATGAGTCATTGTGTGTTATCTCCTTTTTCCTTTTATAGCTTGTCTTGCTAATGCTATAAGCTTTTTTTGTGATTCCTCTGCCCATTATTGGTTGTGTAACTGTCTTCTTATATGTATGTAGGACTTTGAGGGTGGTCCAATGCCACCACCTGCCCAAACCTATTTTTGGCATTCCTCAGTCCTCTCATTGAATAAATCAAATTAAAGTGATGTCCAATATTGTATATTTTATTTTATTATTTTATAGGAGCAATGCTTGCATTACACCTTCAAACACACCTCTAATGGATTATTATATCATTACAAATAATTAAAAGGAAATGCTAACTAGAGACCCATAATTAAAAGGGGTTAACTTATTTTATTGTGAGTAACATTTCAAACTAGAAACTTTAAAAACATAAGAGATCAATTTAAAATCTAAAATAAATATAAGGGACCAAACATACAATTAAGTCTTACTTATTTATAGTTTTATCATTTTTTTTTAGGGAATATAGTTTTATAATTTTAAAATATAGATTATAAACCTGTCAAAAATATTGTTATGTATTTGTATTTATATGTATAGTTTATAGGTGAATTCTAGGGTGAGGGTCCAATTAAATCCCTCACCGGTGGACCACTTTTTATTCACCGTCGGATTTGATGAAAGGTTGGGATTTTTTAAAAATAAAAATAGAACTTTGAAAGATTGCTACACACAATCATGCCTCCTATATCTTCCACAATACCCATATGAGATCTGAATAATTCATACACGGTTGTCGCGTAAGTTCAACATACAAAGAAAATGTTGTTGAGGCCAGAAAATAAAATTGAACCTTCCCAAATTGAACTGTGTTCATGTCCTTGATGCCTTGGCATGTGGCAACAATGGGAAACATATACATAGATGATTTTTTTTAATAATTTCAGTGAATCAGAAATAAAACAAAGTGAGCAGCAAGCAATTATTGTCATTTCTTCTGATTTCATTTCATTGCAACATCTTTTTCAATATTATTACTTTTTCCTTAAAGAAAAAATTGAAAGGTGTGTCGATGAATCAAGGACTTATTTCTTTACATTGGTCCAAATAACATTTTAAGATCTTTCATTTGGGGAAATACCTTGATTCTTCTTCTCCATGGCTGCCATCATAAGCACCCAAATAAATGTTAATGCAAGGGCAACAATGGTGGATATCGACGTTTGGTAACAGAGGAGGGTGAGGAAAAAGATATGTGTGATTTAACGCATACGGTGTATAATAGGATGTATAAGTTTGATTAATCTAATGGTTCTTATTTGTTATTGTAAGTGGTTCACCGGTGAGGGACTTAATTGAACCCTCACCCTAGAATTCACCATAGTTTATAATTCTATCAAAAAGTTTATAATTTTTATTTCTGACTCAGCTCAAAACATATATGTTTGTGAATTAAAATGAAAACAATGATGATAAATGAGAAGCTTGTGGTTTTTTAAAATGTATGAATTGTTATTAAATTATTTTTGAAAGAAGAATTTTATTAATCTATAGCTATGAAATGCTATGAAATTTAACTCATGAATTATTTATAAAAAAGTAAATATTATCTAGAATCTATACCGAGTCAATAATCATATAAAATATGCAATATGGGAGTTCCCTTTAGGGTTGATTTATGTAGTAGATGTTCCATTGTTGTCGTTGAGTTGACTCGTTGTTGCGTTTGGGCCATACAGATAACAGGGATGTTATGCCTTGTTATGGTGTAGCCTTGATGGCAAAATAAATAGTGTCTCAAATCAGGGTCGGTCTAAGGGTCAAGCAATCTAAGTAAGGGTTTTAGCCTTCAAAATTTTAGGTAAAAAACGAAGTCTCTATAAAATTAATTTGATTATTATAAATATATTATATGACAAATAAATCACAAACATTTACATAGCAATTACTATTGGTCATGAATTCAAATTTTGGTCTCCACAAAATTGATTTTATATAAAATATTATGCTAAAAAAAATATTTTTAAAAACCACATTTGCTTTAGACCTTTTAATATGTTGGACCGGCACTGTCTCAAATATTAAGATAGTCTTATCTTCGTCAAACATTATATAGGACAAAAACTGTCCAATACCATAAAAATGTGTATTATGTTGTTCTCCATTTTGCTGCACTATTATCTCTATCTCGCATCGAGATAATCTTGCTTGGGCACATGCATTTAGACATATCATTTAAACACACACATCAAAATGTATTTTATTTAATTCTTTGAAAAATAAATATTATTCAATTATGTTCTTTGTTCACTTTTTTTCATTATTGTATGTGTGTTCAAAATTGATGTGTTGGGTATGTCTAACTAAGTATTTTCCATCGAGTATGTAGCTCGGTACTGAGGCATTCTTCCATAGTCACAAACACAAATGAATAGTGTTTGACCACACATACATAAAAAAGTTATTTCTTGAAATACTAAATTATTTTATAATCAATTTCTTTTTCATTATTGAAAAAAATATTTTAATGTGCGTGTGCCCAAACACTATTCATTTGTGTTTGTGACTATAAAAGAATTCCTCGCTCTGTACTTATCTGATCAAATGTACAATTCGTGGTGTTCGTGTGTGTGGACTCACCTGTATGCTGTTTTTTGATCAAATGTACAATCCTAAATGCTGTTTTTTGTAACAGTAGTTTCATTTCATTCATTCACTAGTATGGTCACCCTATATTTCTTCTAGTACCGGACATTTCGCATCACATGAGAAATGTGTACGAACAAATGTGTACGGATAAAGAAATGCGGCATTAAGAGTATCCACAATGGTAGTTCCCTAACAAAGACTCTTTAAATGGACCCCACATGACACATCACTTATTTATAATTTTTTAATAAAAGTACATATTAAGGACTTAATGACTCCGATGATGACGAACATTGTTTTAAACAATTTGTAAATTCTGTTAACTAACAGAATTACACCTTAACGGCATTTAGGCAAAACTTCATGGGGGTATTTCCAAAACGTCATGTTAACTAACAGAAGAATTTGACGGAGGGAGTAAATTGATTAACGTTGTGCAATTTCGGGAGGGTAATTGAAGTTTTGTTAGTTTCAGGAGGGAAATTGATGAAACTTACAATTCCAAGGGGGTAATTGTCTATTTACTCTAAAAACACACATCAATTGTTAAAAAATAATAAAAGTGAACAAAAGCAAGTAATGGCAAGGAAAGCCACGGTTGCCTATACTATGGAGAAGTAAAGAGACTATGTAGCATGCGATTTATTCATACAACTCTGACACGGTGGCATTGGCTATTGTGAAACAACGTTACAAAACCACCGATATTTATGCTCTAAGTTGTCAATCAAATAATTGTTCAAATAACACACCTCTTTTCTTTAATATATTTTGTAGAGAGTGAAGTGTACATTTTAATATAAAAAATAAGAATTGTTTGATTGAGCGTCTCTCAAGGGATGAAAATGTAATTTACTCAAAAAATAACGGTTATGATAACTTAACACATATTTACAAACACAATACAGACACCATACGTATAATATACGTATTATTAGTTTTTGTGCTCTTTCTCTCTTTTCTCTCCCTCTTCTACAGTACAAATTCCTCTGTCTCTCATCTCCCCCACCCATCCAGCAACTGTCGTTCCTCTCACTCTCACCCGTATACGATTTCCGTTCACCACCATTCTCCGGTTACCACCACCATCCCTCTTCTCAAATCTGCGTTTAGGCACCGTCACCACCACCCATCAACCTTCTTCTCGGATCCATCTCTCACCCACCGCCACCACCGTACTCACCACCACCGTCACCGCCGCCGAGCTCTCACCGGCAACCATCTCTTGCTTCTTAGATCTGACCACCACCCACGAGCTCCTTCACCACCGCCGCATACTACATCAACGTCATCAATCACCACTGCAATCAAACCTCTCCGTCTACCGCTTCACTGCACTGGATCAGAGAGAAGTCATGGAACATAGAGGGTAGAATGAAAACGAAGAGGAAGAGAAGAGAGAGACTAGCAAAAATAAGAGATGAAATTATGATTTTGTCCTTGTATTTTAATTGGAATTATGAAAATGCCACTGCTGTCGTTTTTGTGTCAAGATTTGTGTGTTTGTTTATCATTTCTGAAAAATAATATGTATTATTCATGACAAATTTCTATAGAAAAATGAACTTTGTATTATGATATAAACATATTTTTGTCAATAAACCCCGATTAGATCATAACATCCGATAGACATTTTTCTAAAAATGTGAGCAATTTGAGGAACTTAGTGAGCAATCACCTAAGCTTATGGTCACAAATTCCTAATAGTTATTGTTTCGGATTGGATTTCGGCCCTACAACGACCCAATTCAACAGGCTGACTAATCCAATACACCGCCACAGGAAGGCTTATGAAAGGTCACATGTGCGCCCTACCACACAAGAACAGCGCCCCGAGCTGATCTGATCGTTGCACCGATCTCTAACTCATGACTCTCGCATCTGTCGTCGAATTTCACAGAAGCAGTTATGACGAGCTTGTCTATTTAAGTGTGGCTCCACGTCACGCCCAGGTACAGTCACATTTTACATGCTTTTCTCCCACTTCTCTCTTGAGCTCACATACCGACTTGAGCGTCATAGACGTTACTTGTTTTGCGGGTTTCTTTTCCACCGTCAACGAACAATCTTTGTCTTACCGGAGCTCTTCTACTACCACACTAAATTTTCATCTGCACAAATGTCAAGATCATGTCATCCTAGTTCTATTTCTGAACAGATTAGTCATAGTCCTTTATTCACATTTTTCACAGTTCTATCGATAAGAGAGCTTCCCAATCTAAATCACATTATCCAACTATTTGAGTGTCCCTTGGTAATTTTATGAAGAATATTTATGTCGGTGCCTTTATATTACATTTTTTTTTTCTTATTTGTAAGACCTTTTGGAATTTTTTACAAATATAAAAAGAAAATTGATAGTAAAATCAATCTAATATATGCTTTGTTATGATCAATACTAAATTACCTTTCTATATAATTGTGTACAATATTGACTTTTTATTTTATAAAATAAATTAGTAGTATTAATAAATGGCATATTTTAATAAATAAATAAAAAAAATGCATCATATAAATATGCTTAGGGACAATTTTATTTGCAAATGGTCCTATGTTTAAGGACAATTTTTTTCTGAAAAGAATCTTATAATTACCAATCAATTGTTAGATTAATATTTACTTTTTCATTCCGGTTTAAACTCATGATTTTCAACTTCTTATCTCTTATCTCGAACTAGTTGAGCTACCCAACACATCATGTGTTGAATATCTTTGCTCTTGATTTGATTTAAGAAAGACAGCATAATTTATTTGGGGATTCATATGTTGTTTTTGGAGGTTTAGGTATAAAGTAGGAGATGAAGATCAATATTGTCAAAATGAGGAAAATGAAGCTTCAAACCATAAGAATTTCTGATGAATCCGGGCCTGGGATTCAATCAACAAATACATGTTACATGAAAATGAAGATTAAATAAATAGTAGTATGCATAAACAACTCCATTCTCAAGACAAGGTCACAACTGTTGTACATCGAAATGGACTTTTTTGTAAAAGAGTGGATAATTTGACCGAGGGCTATCATATTGCAGATTAAAGTGAACATATTGTGTTTCTATTATCCAACTGTCATTATAATCTCAAAATAAAAATCACCTAGAGAAACAAAAGCAAGCTTCAGGATAAGCAACATGCAGCCGGATGAAAAGCAATATACATTTGATAAAGGATTTGAAAATTTAAAAGATAGAAGAGAATAACACATCAGGCATACCGCGAATAACTCATCGGACTTTTTTTTTAAGGAAACTCATCAGACATAAATGAGGAAAAATTTCCGATTATTATAATCAAATGAATGCAAAGTATGAGGTGATATAATGGTGAACAATAATGATCACGAGTCGGGAAAAAATAACAACATTAG
>Ga0315913_1004656_pt1 | contig 16605 bp, 10 predicted proteins | sample MpolsnodulesMG_FD_207736 | JGI IMG/M metagenome (GOLD analysis project Ga0315913, IMG submission 207736) | Medicago polymorpha root nodule microbial communities from Los Angeles, California, United States - small nodules | ecosystem: Host-associated > Plants > Roots > Nodule | place: USA... | reverse complement strand
AAGGAAACATCTGAGATACAAAAGGAAAAATGTATGCAAAATGTCTCTGATGATGATTTAAATGTTACCAAAGAAAGTGTGAATCTTTGTGGTGATATTGATATTGCAAAAATCAAAGTCAAAGTCGAAGACAATGCAGACACTAATGAATGTGTGAAGGTTGTAGATTCTCATGAAGGTAAGGGAAAATATGGCAAAGGTTTAGATGTTGGAGGAGTTTCTTTGGTTCAAACAAAGGAAGAAGAGATGAAGAATGAACCAGTTGTGTTTGAGTTCAAGTATGATGCCGTTGATCGACGAGAGAGGCAGCCACCACCAGTTCCCGTGGAGACACCCCCATCGATATGGAGCTTTAAAAAGGTGGGAAAAGTGCAAAAGACTAAGGAGGATGAGGAGGAGGAAGTGTTATGGGATGAAATGGAGACTGCTCTTAGAGAATCAAAAGCTGTATCCAAGGTAATCCTCCTCTTTAGGAACATTTAAATTTGAACTTTGCATTTGCATATTAATTTGAACTTTGCATTTAAAACTGGTTCTTAAGCTGATTTTGAACTTAAATTATTTATATGTTTAAACTTTGGTTCTTCTTTTTCATACCAGAATGAAGCATCAGAGGGAAAAAAAGCAAAAAGTATAAATTTTACCAAAGCCAAATTCAAATCCAATGTCAAATACAATGCCAAACCTAATGACAGTGTGAATGTTGCTGACTGCGATAAGGGAAAGAAAAAATATGTCGAAGGTTTAGGTGTTGGAGGAGTTTCATCGGTTCAAACGAAGCAAGAAAAGATGAAGGAATCAGAGAAAGAGAAAATAATGGAGAACAAAGAAAGGGACAATACAGGTATAGCTAACATCCCTATTGAGAAGAAGGAATCGGATAAAGAGAAAATGATGGAGAACAAAGAAAGGGACTATACCGGTATAGCTAGCATTCCTATTGACAAGAAGAAGGAATCTATTGATAACCATGGTTTCAATCAAAGTGTCAAAAGCCCACATTTTATGCCAAAGGAGTTGCGTTCACTCGAACTCCTTGCTCAATGCTATTGGGAAAGAAAGAATACCATGAACAAAGATTCAATTGTGTTGGAGGTCAATGAAGATTGCGTTGATCGGCAAGATACACGGCCACCACCGGTTCCTGTGGTAGAGACACCCCAATCGTTATGGAGCCTTAAAAAGGTGGAAAAAGTACAAAAGACCAAGGAGGATGAGGAGAATGACGTGTTGTGGGATGAACTGGATACAGCGCTAAGAGAATCTGATGCTGTATCCATGGTAATTCTCCTCTTTAAGAACATTTAAATTTGAACTTTGTATTTTAATTTGTGAACAATAGGACTAGTGCTCAAGCTGATTCTGATTTTTAATTTAAACTGTTTTTATGTTATCAATGAGATTTGTAAAGAGAAATCAGTGACAGCGATTAACATAGTGTTTTACTATCTGCAGATTGGAAATTTAGAGACAAATGAAGCTAGCAGAAGTCCATCATGTTGTTGTGAACACAACATTTTTCTCGATGAAGAGATCGGTGAATTTTGCAAATCATGTGGCGTGGTTATTACTGAGATCAAATATATCTCACCACTAGTGGTAAGCACGGTTTCATGTCGATTTATGTACAATAACTTGGTACTTTTTTATTTTGGTCTTGATTAGTGAAATTTGAACAGACCGCTATTACTGAAATAATTTTGATTTATGATCTCTCGAACCGTTATGCTAAGTACTTAACTATATTTCTATTCTTTTCTTTGTTATCTGCGGAACTATGATTAAAACAGAAATTGATCTGTATGGGATCCAAATAATTTGCATACATAGTGTTTACATTGATACCTTGTAAATTATGGCATCATACTGTAATTTAATCCCAATTCTCTGATTTGATAATGAAATTTGTTTAATCTATGAAGCTTTGGCATAGACACAAATACTTGACACTTCACTGATACGAGACATTGATAACAATTTAACCTTTTTTTGAGGGAATTGATAATAATTTATTGAAAATGACAACTAGGATTACATTTTTTACTGCATAAGCGACAGTTAAAAAATATTGGAGGGAGTAGTTAAGTATTTTTCCATTTATTTGTTTTTTCTCAGGTAGTTTCAAATAAATTTTCTTGCTGTTAGATTTATATTTTGACATCATGCTGATATAAAATTTGATAAGAGGCACTGAATTTTTGCATACTTGTTTTTTACATGACACAGATGGATAGATTTCCCGGTGAAGGTTCAGGAAAAAAAGCATCATTTGATGGAGTAAATGTTTCACATGTTGATGGATCTCAGTTAAATGTTTCTGATAATGATTCGGAGACTAATTTCTCTCGCAATGAAGGCACAGTTTGGGACCTAATTCCTGGTGTGAAACAAAAATTATATCCTCATCAAATAGAAGGCTTTGAATTCATTTGGAAAAACTTGGCAGGACACACTGAGCTTCAAAAGTTAAAGAATGCAGATCCTTGCAGCGAAGGTGGCTGTATTATTTCTCATGCACCTGGAACCGGAAAGACAAGGCTGACCATAGTGTTTCTCAAGGCATATTTGAAAGCCTTTCCCAAATGCTTGCCGATTATTGTCGCTCCTGCTAGTATACTGCTAACTTGGGAGGATGAATTCAAGAAATGGGACATCGGAGTTCCATTTCACAATTTAAGCAATCCCGAGTTATCTGGTAAAGAGCATCCTGATGCGGTTGGAACGTTTGATATGTGTAATACTCAGCATAATGTTCATGAAACGCGGATGGCAAAACTGATTTCGTGGTTCCAAGAAGCAAGCATTCTTGGAATCAGCTACAATTTGTTTGGGAAAAAATGCCAAGATAAGAAAAAGCATGAAAATGTGAATGAGAGAGAAGGAAACTGTGATATGCGAAAGGTTCTACTTAATTCTCCTGGTTTGTTAGTTCTAGACGAAGGACACACACCAAGAAATCAAAGAAGTCATATTTGGAAGGTGTTTTCGAAGCTTCAAACGCAGAAGCGTATCATCCTTTCCGGAACTCCATTCCAGAACAATTTCTGGGAGCTTTACAGCACCTTAAGCTTGGTGAAACCTTCTTTTCCTAACACGATACCGCCTGAGCTTAAAAGTTTTTGCCAAAATCAGGGATATAAATCATCTAAAAAATGGAATTGGGAACCAATGTTGCTCAACAAAACACGAGACCCTTCTGATGATCAGATTAAGAAGTTTAAATTGCTAATGGATCCCTTTGTGCATGTGCACAAAGGCGCGATCCTTGAAAGTAAGCTTCCCGGGTTAAGGGACTGTTTGGTGACTTTGAAGGCTGGTAGTCTGCAGAATGAAATTCTGAAGAGCATTAAACGTTCTCAGAACACAATATTTAACTTTGAACGTAAGGTAGCATTGACATCCGTCCATCCATCGCTTTTCCTTGAATGTGCTCTTTCAGAAGAAGAAAAATCTGCTCTCGACAAGGATCATCTGGAAAAGATTAGACTGAACCCACATGAAGGTGTCAAAACAAAATTTTTGTTCGAGTTTGTTCGGCTATGTGATGCTTTTCACGAGAAAGTTCTTGTGTTCAGCCAATTCCGTGCTCCTTTACAATTGATTAAAGACCAATTAAACTCCGCTTTTAAATGGTCTGAGGGAAAGGAAGTGCTGGTCATGTCTGGCGAGGATCCTCCAAAGGTCAAGCAATCCGTAATCCACAGCTTCAACGATGAAAATTGCCAAGCAAAGGTTTTACTTGCATCTACAAAAGCTTGTTCGGAGGGAATTAGCTTAGTCGGAGCTTCAAGGGTTGTACTTCTGGATGTTGTATGGAATCCTTCGGTCGAAAGACAAGCTATCAGCCGAGCGTATAGGATTGGTCAGAAAAAAGTGGTATACACATACCATCTGCTCGCTGAAGGGACTACCGAGGAAGAAAAATATGGTAAACAGGCCGAAAAAGACCGGTTATCTGAGCTCGTTTTTTCAGCAAAAAATGCTGCAAATAATGGTGATAAGTCCAAGAGCTCTGCTGTGAACTTCGAAGATAGAGTTCTTGATGAGATGACTAAGCACGAAAAGCTCAAAGGCATATTTGTTAAGTGCGTGGTACTGAGGAAAGAGCGAGATGTGGTCTGAGAGTTTTGGCCGTGGATCCAATGTCACTACTTGCAAAGGTAAGAGTATTTTTGGTGAATCAGATTAAATTAGGAGTTTTGTCTTTGTATTTTGTTAATAATCATGATGAATCAATGATATATTTTAACTGAAGGTTAAACAAAAAACAGAAATGCTCTTACTTTAACCATTTTGATTAGCTCTAACTATCTCTATGTTGCTTTATTCAGATCATGTTTCTGATGTAGCTCTTTATTTGGTTTTGCAGATTCTTCAACATTGGTCACTATACAAAATTTAATACAGACATATTAAATTGTTAAGTAAAGCAATTTCTTTCCTAGGACTTGCAACTTAGGATATATATTACTATCTGTTAAGTAATGTAATTACTTTGCTAACTTTCTATTTTGTTTTTTATTATTAGTACTAAACAATTAACATCATCAATGAACTATAGTTTTCACCTACTCACTACTACTGTCATGTGATGCTAACTTGTAGTAACTTGGAAGCAAAACAATTCATTTAGTATTAGCTTTTAATCACTTTGAAAATTAAGAATAATTGCAAGTTCAAGTGTATATTTTCTAAATTAATGCAAACCTTGTAGCTAGAACAATATTACCTGTTACAATAACTATTGATTCTTTAGAGAAAATTTTTTCTAAATTAAATTTATTAAAAATCCTATATACAATTTACTATGTTACAAGATCAATTAAATCTATACTACTAATAAAGTGGGTACATGGTTTTTTTTGGTGCAGCCTATTTTTAATATATCAAAATTACCCTCAAATAATTTTTTAGTCCTTAAATCTATTAATTATGATTCGGTTGACATAAATATGTATTTGTTTAATTTTCAAATTTAAATTGGGTTATGGAATGGAGTAAAGATCCATAATTTTTTAAAGAACACTAATAAACATAATTTTTTTTTGACAAATAAACAGTTATACTTGAATTGCAATAGTTTTTTTTAAAGAACTTTGATTATGAAGATATTATTAATACGTTGCAACCAAAAAATGTTAGGAAATATTTTTTGAGTTATTATATTATAAGGTAGCAATTGAGTGGACCAACCCTTTAGTCCTCATTCACAGTACTCCATAAGATTCAATATCTTTTTCGATTATTCGATCGGACTTTTTTAATAATTTACCTAACTGAACATACAAAAGTGTGCTATGAAACATACCAATCTATCAGATCAACAGTTCCACCAAAAAGGTAAATATTGGAAGCAAGCAATTGAGTGGATTTAGATAGTGTAAACTGTAACAATATACGGTCAGTTAGTCCAAGCAAAATTGTAACCGGATGATCGGATAGTCCAAATTTTAACCTAGATTCTGATTATTTAAAATATTGAATTTTAAATCTAGATGTTTGATTCCTTAAAAAAAAATCCAAATGTTTGATATTTTTTTAAGAAGATAAAATGAAATATATTAAATCAGAAAAGCTTCTCACCTATACAAATAAGTGTTAGGTTACGACTTAAGTAATTATAATTCGATGTTCAATAAACACAACCTTTAGCTAGACAACGAGACACAACTCTAAGTAAAACACTTAATAAGGTTATTCCACCAATGATGATAATCAAAAATTGTTTTTTTGATTGGACCAACCACATTAGTCCTCATCCACCTCATTCACAAAATGGAACCTATTAAAACCTGGAGAAACTCTTGGGTGGACACAAGGATTTGGACCCTCTATTTGGTCACACACATATAAAAAAGAAAAAGTAGAAAAAATAATAATTAAATAATAATTAATTTTTAAATGATTATGGCATGTCCACTTTTTTGTGTGTGTGACCAAATAAAGGGTCCAAATTCTTGTGTCCATTCAAAAATTATTCTTAAAACCTGAATGAATGAGTATACTTTGGTTAAAAGAAAAAGCTATTTTAATGCTAAAAAAAGAGCTGCAACCTAAAAGAAAATTGTTGCAGCCTGCAAGCTATAAATACTGAATAAAGATATGAAGATATGATCCTATATACTATAAAGAAAAAGCGGTAATGATGATTACTTGAGTTAACAAAAAAACAAAACTGATAAAAAATGTTGATCAGAGAAAAATGAACTAATAAGGAAACTTAGGAAAGTGGTAAGAAAAAGAGGTGGAAGAAAAGTAATTGTTAAGGGGTTTGATTTGTATTGTTAGAGAGTTGGAGTACTCTCACACGGTACACAGTACGGTGCATGTTACAATATGTATAATACTGCACCATGTCATATATTTGTATCAAAAAGGTAAATATTGGAAGCAATTGAGTAACCTGGATAGTGTAAAGTTTAACAAACATACGGTCAGCTATACATAGGTGGACTATCCAAGCAAAATTAAGTTAGGTTTAGACATATAAATAAGGGATTTCCTATAACATGCCAACTAGTTTTTAGGTTGGAGTGTTTTAGCAAGCTATACTTTAAGGTGTATTTAACTACTTTTTAGTTATAATTTACTAAAACACACCTTCTAAAAAATAAGTGGGTGTATTCTAGCAAATGTCTATAGGAGTTGCTAACATACACCCACTTATTTTTTAAAATATGTGTTTTAGGAACATTCATCTTAAGGTGTATTTAACAACTTTTTAATTATATATTTGCTAAAACATTCACATATAAAAACTAGTATATATTCTAACAAACTCCAATAAACCCATCAAATTTAACCGTTGTAGATCAGATTTATCAAGTCTAATAGACTGACTTATATATAAACACACACATAAAATTTAAAATTAGTATTAAAACTTTTAATACCTTTGTAATTAATATTTTCAATAAAGATAAAACTTCACGTTGCCACAATAATACATTAATATTTATTATATTTAAAGACAATGCTTTATATTAGACAAAAATAAAATATCAGTAAATTTTAGAAGATAGTTGCATTGTGTAAATACAATCCATTTTATCTCGTTGATTCCTTTTATCATATCAACCCCTTTAACTATTAGCATAATCATTTGAACTATTATTTTCTTAAGAAAAAAAACTCATGTTTACAACATTCTTCTCCTTTATTTGACGAAGATCGTCTTTAAAATTTTATAAAAATGACCTACTTAGAATATGTGAGTTTAAGCCTTAATATAAATTAGACTTTTAAATAGGTTTTTGGGCTTGATAAGCCTTCAAAAAGGCCAGACATATGCCTTGAAAATTGGCCTATTACAGGCCAAAGACCTTGCTCAGACCTAAACTTTTTAGAGTAAGCCAAACTCAGGCCTTATAAAGTCCGACCCGACCTGACATATTCTCGCCTTAGTAACACATATTTCATCCGGTTATATTTATAAACAAAAAACTACTTTTTAAGTTTATTAAATAACTAATTCATCTGATCGCATTTATAGAACATATACATTAGTAATTCAATGAATAAAAAAATGTTTTTTTTATATTTATAAATGTGATCAAAGAAAGTATGTTTTAATTGTCAAAGAGAAGAGTATTTTCTTTTCATCCGTGCAAATCCTCCCTTCAACTCCCAAAATTTTCCTTTTACTTCATAATTTTTTAAAGAATGAATATAAATTGTAAAACAAATACACAAATTCTAAAAAAATGGTTAACAACTTATATTTTTGTGTTATAAAAACTCTTCTCTATATTTAAAAAAAAAATCATAAACACTCAAGATGTCGCCTATTGTTCTAAAAAATATGCTTTTTTATTTAATGAACAAAAAGCTAGTAAAGTATAACAACGTTATAATTTGCAAACCAAAACTCAACTGCTAAAATTCAAATACGTTTACAATATTAAATTTAATTTGATTATGATCACAATTTAACTGAAAACCTTCATATAGAAATACATTGAAATAAATTAATAAAGGATGACCAATATAAAGTTTATACTTAACATGTGTATATATTTATTAAATCACTAAAAATAATATATTAGTCAACCTAGGAAAGAAGATCTTTGGACTATTTTGTTTAGTTTGATATCAAATCAATTCTTCTTCTAGTTTGGCGCCATTTACACGTTCCTCTCTCTTTGCTCTGTCAGTGTTAAAATCTTTTTGTAGCATCTCATGTCATTACATCACATTCTTAAAGTTAACCTTTTCATCCCTTCAAACACTAACATAGTACAAACAGAGACATTAAAACATTTTTTTCATTTGGTGTTTTTGTTTTTCCATTGTTGTTTGTAAATTGTAATGGCTGGTGTTTCTAGCAGAACTCGTAGCAAAAATGTTTCATTGTTTGGTTGTCTTCCTCCGAAATCGAAGCGGCGAAGAAAGAGTGATGAAGAACCTTTTGTTATTTTCATTGATGGAGATGATGATGGTGATGAGGATATGTATTTTGACTCTGCTTCTGATTCTAAGAATATGAAGCTAAAAGATGAACCTTTTGTGATTCCTGAAGGTGCCAAGGTAATTTCCATTGACGAGGATGATTATGGTGATGAAGATGAAGAAGGGTCAGTGCAGCAATGTGTGGATGTTGAAAAGGAAGAAAAAAGTGTTGAGTTTGCTGAAAAAGATGAAAACTTTGTTGGTGAAAAAAGTGGTTGTGATGAAGATAACCCTATTTCTATACATTCAGATGAGTATGATGATAGTGATGAAGAACACTATGGTTCTGATTCTGATGCTGCTGATGCTGATGAAGTTAAAGATGGAGTGAAGAGTGATGCTGATGTTGATGCTAAAGATGGAGTAAAAATGGATGCTGATGATGGTGCTGGTGATGTTAAAGACGGAGTAAAGAGTGATGAAGTTGGAGGAAACGGTGAGTTTTATGATAAAGATAAAAGCTTTATTGATTTGGGTGATTCTGATAAGAGTGATGGTGATGATTCTGATGAAAGTGAGGATTCTGATTCAGATGAAAGTGAAGAAATTGAGACCAGTGATGAGGATTTTAGGGTTGATGAGATGAATGAGGTTTTTGGCAATGGTGATGACAGTTCTTCTAGCTCCTCTTATGTGAATGAGAAGCAGGAGGAGGAGGAGGAGGAGGAAGTAGAGAAGAAGAAAACAGGTGGGCCGAAATACTATACTGCGGTGGAGGAGCTGGTCAGAGAGGTGATGGATAGACAAAGTGGAATTTCCGAGAGGAATAATGAGGAGGTGAATGTTGAGAATAGTTCATCTTATCATAATGATGAGGAAATGGTGAGTGAGGTGAAGGGTAAAAAAAGTGGAATTTTTAAGAGGAAGTATGAGGAGGTAGAGAATGTTGGGAATAGTCCATCTGCCACAAATATTGATGAGTTGGAGCATGCAGATCATGCTAGTGTTTCCTCTTGTACCATTGAGAAGAAGGGTAGTTCTTCTTCTAAACCGAATGGAGTATCAGTGAAACCAAAGAGTGTAGAAGGGAAAGTGAAAAATCTCTCTGATGAAAGTGTGAATATAGGAGTGAATGCCAAATCAAAAAACAAATCCAAAGAAAATGTTGGTGATTCTGATCGAGGGAAAGATCAATTTGTTAAAGGCTTAGATGTTGGAGGAGTTTCTTCAGTTCAAAAAAAGCAAGAAGAGATGAAGTTTGATGCTGTAGATCGACGAGATAGGCAGCCACCACCGGTTCCTGTGGAGAATGATGTGTTATGGGATGAATTGGAAACAATCCTTAGAGAATTAGAAGCTGTATGCAAGGTAATCATCCTCTTTAAGAACATTAAAATTTGAACTTTGCGTTTGAATGTTAATTTGTGAACTATAGGACTAGTGCTTAAGATGATTTTGATTTTTGATATAAATTGTTAATGTCTTTAAACTTTGGTCTAAACGATATCAGTAAGGTGCTGAATGAGATTTGCAAAGAGACATCAGTGACATTGATTAACATAGTGTTTTACTATCTGCAGATTGGAAATTTAGAGACAGATGAAGCTAGCGGAAGTCCTTCATCTTATTGTGAACACAACATTTTTCTCAATGAAGAGATTGGTGAATATTGCAAATCATGTGGCGTGGTTATTACCGAGATCAAATATATTTCACCACTAGTGGTAAGCAAGGTTTCATGTTGATTTATGTAAAATAACATTGTTAATTTTTTTATTTTAATCTTGATTAGTTGAATTTGAACAAACCACTGTTTGTTCCACAATACGCAATGAGTCAATGCCAAGCATTGTCTAATTGCGGCTAAAGCGGTGCTATTTTGTACTGCTACAAGCTCGATTTTGAATCTAGCGATCACTCTATTTTGAAGGAGGGTTTATAATTTTCTATTGTTTGTGCAATCTTATTTTGAAGCTAGTTGTTGGCACCTTTAATTGTAATTTCTATTCACTGTTGAGTTTTGAATTGAACCATGATGCTGGATGGTAGTAGTTAACTATACTTGCATTTATTTTTCTCAAGACATGTACAAACTGAAGAGGAATTTAGAATTTAATACTGTGGGATTTGCTGAACCATGATACTAAATAGTATTAGAAGTATTTTTGAGCTCTTATATTTTTTCAGGTTATGTAAATACTAATGAGTAAAACAGAACTTGATTGTTGAGGGATCCAAATAATTTTCATAAATTTGTGTTTGCTTTGGTTCCATTTATGATTTATGGCACTGAATTTTCACATACTTGTTTTGTACATGACACAGATTGATAGATTTCCCCATGAAGGTTATAGAAAGAGAGAGCTTCATTTGATGATTCTGTAAATGCCTCGCTCTATGATGGCTCTAAGTTCAATGTTTCTGATGGTGAATCAGAGACTAATATCTCTCATAATGAAGGCACTGTTTGGAACCTAATTCCGGATGATGTGAAAGAAACCTTGTATCCTCATCAAAAAGAAGGCTTTGAGGTCATTTGGAAAAACTTGACAGGAAACATCGATCTTCACAAGTTGAGTAAAACCGATCCTCGCAGGGAGGGTGGCTGCATCATCTCCCATGCTCCCGGAACCGGAAAGACAAGGTTGACTATAATGTTTCTCATGTCATATCTGAAAGTGTTTCCTAAATGCTTGCCAGTTATTGTTGCATCTGCGAGTTTGTTACTAACTTGGGAAGATGAGTTCAAAAAATGGGACGTTGGAGTTCCATTTCACAATTTGAACAATCTTGAGTTATCCGGTAAAGAGCATGGTAATGCCGTTAATTTGCATAATTGGTCTAATGCACGGCATAGTAAGGATACAACGCGGATGATGAAACTGATTTTGTGGTACAAAGAAAGTAGCATTCTGGGGATCAGTTACAGTTTGTACGAGAAGCTAGCTGGAGGAGGGGGGGAATCTGATGATGAAGATGAGAAAAAGAGAAAACAAGCAAGAGGTTGGCGATCTAAAAATAAGAGAAAGAAAAAATACGCAAGTGCAGAGAAGAGAAATGGTTATATGAGAAAGGTTTTACTTGAAGCTCCTGGTTTGTTGGTTTTCGATGAAGGACATACACCGAGAAGTGAAAAAAGTCTTCTTTGGAATATGTTGTTGGAGATCCAAACAAACAAACAGATTATACTTTCTGGAACACCTTTCTAGAACAATTTCATGGAATTGTACAACACTCTGAGCTTAATGAAGCCTTCATTTCCTAATACGATATCGCTCGAGCTGAAAAACTTTTGCCAGAAGCCGGAACGTAAAAAAACATCGAAAAAATCCAGTTGGGAACTGCTTTCTGGGAATTCTTCTGATCATAAGATCAAGCAGTTGAAGTTGCTTATGGATCCCTTTGTTCATGTTCACAAAGGTGCGATCCTTCAAAAGAAGCTTCCTGGGTTAAGAAATTGTATTCTGACTTTGAAGCCGGACAGTTTTCAGAAGCAAACTCTTGAGAGCATTAAAAGTTCTCACAACATTTTTATCTCTGAGCCTAAGCTGACTATGGCATCTGTCCATCCATCTCTTTTGCTCGAATGCAAACTTTTGGAAGAAGAGGAATCTGTTCTCGACAAGGACCGGCTAGAAAAGCTTCGATTGAATCCAAATGGAGGTGTGAAAACCAAATTTTTGGTGGAGTTTTGTTAGGCTTTGTGATGCTGTTAACGAGAAGGTACTTGTGTTCAGCGAATTACTCGGTCCTTTACGCTTAATTAAAGACCAATTAAGCTTTTCTCTTAATTGGACCGACAATGAAATTCTGTACATGGATGGCGTGGTTAGATTAAAAGAAAAGCAGGAGCTTCAACGATGCAAACTGCCAAGCAAAGATTTTACTCGCATCAACAAAAGCTTGTTCCGAGGGAATTAGCTTAGTCGGAGCATCAAGGGTTGTGCTGCTCGATGTTGTATGGAATCCTTCGGTCGAAAGGCAGGCTGTCAGCAGAGCCTATAGAATTGGACAGAAGAGAGTTGTCTACACATACCATCTGTTAACTGAAGGGACCACAGAACACCTAAAATATTTCAAACAGGCCGAAAAGGACCGGTTATCTGAGCTCGTCTTTTCGGATAAACACATTGATAATGATGAGTCCAAGAGTTGTGCTGTGGACTTCGATGATAAAGTTCTTGATCTGATGCTTCAGCACGAAAAACTTAAAGACATGTTTGTTAAGCGCGTGGTTAAGCCGAAGGAGCGAGACTTTGTCGAGAGTTTCGGCTATTGATTATACTTTAGATGAATGTCAACTTCTAAAGTATTAGTCTAGAGGTCAAGGGCAACTTTCAAAGGTATTAAAGGTTTTATATTTTCTTTTAGTTTCCTGTGATTGCATTTATTATTACTATCTGCAAAATCATGCTATTTCCTTGCTAGGAAAATATAGTTATGTGTCAATAACATAAATATTGTCATTGATCATAATATACATCAGTTATATTTTTGATTAAAATTCTAGACTATAGTTAGAGGTAACAAAACTTTACCTCATAAATCATCACTGTAATCCAATTTGAATCATTATTCTTGATTTTCAGGAGACCTCTAATCCAGCTGGGAGAAAAAAGTCTCCAAGAGCATAGATAATGTGTAAAGCTTGATTAGATCAGCACATGACACAATATTCAAATTCTGATTTGGTATTTACATATTTTGTATTTAAAGAATGCTACAATTAACTTCAATATTACACTGTCAGAATATTGAATTACACTGTCAGCACATGATTGCATATATCAATTATCAAAGGTTTAGCCAATTCAATATTTATTATTTTTCCTTCTGAAAAGCATTGAATGCTTTTCCTTAATCTAAGGCTTTGAGACTTCTCTCTCATTACACTTTGAGCAAACAAAACTCATTTACCTTGAACAACAACCCAAAACAATGCAGATCCATGCAAACCCTTCTTCCAACACAATTCCATTTTCATCAATTTCTTGTGGTCAAATTTCATCTCCTCTCTTTATTATCATTTTTGCCATTTCATTGCTTCTTTTCTGCAGCCACCTGAACCAGTACAGCTACATCATAAAAGTTCTGAGCTACTACAAGCAATTGAAATTGTAAATTTTCCAGGCTGTTTGAGAGGTATATTGATTTGTCTTATATGATATAGTCCTAAATATGGTAATCTAGGTACAATATATATTGGAAGTTGTAATGTAATCCCATTGGAAACTACTACTTTGTTTGGTACATGTAAATTAAAAATATCTATCTGGTACATATCTCCCAAAACTTATGGTTATTTTCTATGCAACATGCTTTGATATCAAGTACAAAGGTTATGACCATGAATTGGGCTATTAAGATTTGATATCAAGTACAAAAATCATGTGCAAAATCAACTACATCTAAAACGTCTAATCTAGATTGGTTGATTAGACAATCCAAATTTTATTGTATAAACTTTTTTTTTAAATATAAATACTTCCTCTAGAATGAAATATAAACAAAAGTGATAGTTGAAAATTCAATGCATGTGGTTAAAAAGTTTATCCACATACATCAATTTTTCAACTATCTTTTTTACTTATATTTTATTTCAGAGCGAGTAGTTAATTTGAAATCTGATTGGTATGTGCAGCCACAGAGTTGTGGCGATACACACCGCATCGAAATTAAGTACACATTAGGGATTAAGTCTGGCTTAAATAATGTGGTTACATTTTTTGTTGAATTACAAAAGTTTTATGAAGTAACTTTAAGGTGAAGAAATATATCCGAGTTTAAGGTAAGGACCTTAAGACTTAAAACAATTACAAAAAATTTTATATTCACTTGTCTCTAATAAAATTAGCAAGTTCAAACTTAAAGCATTCGGATTAAATACATGTAATTTTTACCACTAAATCACAGTGATTTACATTTCACATGCATCCAAAAGATCAATAACTTCCCTGTGTGCAATCTGGTTCTATTAATTGTGAATCACATTTTACATTTCATATTCATCCAAAAGAGAGGGTTAGCTTTTTCTTATAGAAATAAATCAAATCTCAACATACCAAAAATATGAAAACATTGGTCAATGGTCAATGAACTAACTTGTCTTAGGGGACTTGAAAAACAAGGGAAACTCATAGACACACTTTCTTTGCAATTTCAAATTAAATTATAATGACACTACTTTCAGAAAATTTCAAATTAATTTGGCTTATTTTGAAGTGTCAATATTTAATAGCTGTTGTTATTTTCAACACGTAATCTAAAAGTGGTCTCTGTCTACTATCTATTCTTTGAGCTCTCTAATACAAAATATTTCTATTTCCATATTCAACCATTTGTTCATACAAACATGCTTCAGTTACAGCTATCTCATCTCTAATGTGTTCATCAATATCATCCTATTCAGAGTAACCAAGTAGCTGGCTTTCAATTAATTAGAGTAGGTCATTATTCATTTAAGGGTTTATTAAAGGGTTTTGGAAGAGGTTTTTTAAGGTTTTTGGAAAGGTGAAGGGGGATGTTTTTAAAGAGTTAAATCTATATTTTGATATATACAGGGCCCGGCCCAACTGCCTAAAGCAAAAATTTTAATGTGACCTTTAAAATTATAATTTTTTTAACATAATATTTATATAAAATCAATTTTGTGGAGAAAAAAATTTGACTTCATGACCAAGAATAATTGAGACTTTTTTGGTAATCAGTTAAGTTATACAAATGACTATAATTTATCTATCATATAATATACGTATAACCAAATTAAATTTTTAGAATCCTTTTTCTTTCCCCAAAATTTTGAGGCCTAAAATCCTTGCTTGGGTTGCTTGGCCCTTAGGCCGGCCCTGAATATATATGTGATAATGTTTTTTTTTTCCTTTTCAAAAAGAACAATATAATAGTATATGCTCATGTATTAAAATATCAAATCAAATATATATTCAACCCACAAACACACCTTTAAACTCCAATTTTTTTTATTGCAAATGTTAATATTTAGATATTAGGGATGACTGGTTTTAGTTGAGACCAGAGATGATTTGTTTCTAAAATTTCAATGGGATATTAGTTAATTGCAAAGCTACAAATTTGACTTTTTTGATTCCTTTTAATTTTTTTATGGAAGACTTTTCTAATTGAAATTTAATTTTACTATAAATAGATCAAGCAGTGATTTGTCGCAACACAAGTCAGATTTTAATGATTTATACAAATGGGGTGTTGTTTGAAATGAAATGTATCAATTCTATGTTTGGTTTTTACTTTCTACTGGTAGGAGATATGCATGATGCATGCGCCCACAATTCCATGTTTTAGTTTCTATTATTAAAATTTAAAAACTGTGATCACATCTATTTTTTTTCTAATAATTGATTTCCATAGTAATGATGATGATTCTGTTAATTCTTATAGTCCTATTTATAAGAAATATTTAGATTAACAAATTTTTTTTTTTAACAGGTTAAAATAAAATATATTAACACCAAAACGTCTCTCTAGCATAAAAAATGTACATGAAGACAAACAAAGTACAGTAAGGTATATACATCAAAACATACGAATCAAAGTACAGTAAGGTATATACATCAAAACATACGAATCAAAGAACGCTATTAAGCAGTTAATCCCATAAACATTAAAGGTTTAACCCACCAACAATGTACGTAAAAGAGTAAACAAGAATTATGAGCTTTCATCCATGAAAATGATAAAATTTTAACTTTGTAGACCAAGTGAGCAATTATAAGATTTTTCTCTTCTCAAGAAATTTAACATCACCTTGCATCCTCCCAAAGCACCTCTAATCAAAGAGATTTTCTGGAATCCTCCTTTGCCTCTCTGGATGAAATGTAATACGGATGGATCCGCTAATAATAGCACTACAGTTTACGGGGGAATATTTAGAAACTATAAGGCAGATTTTGTTTTCTGTTTTGCTGAGAACACCGGTGTTGGCAATGCTTTACACGCAGAGCTGTCAGGTGCTATGAGGGCCATTGAAATAGCAGCTTCAAGAAACTGGACTCACCTATGGCTGGAACTTGACTCTTCCTTGGTTGTAAATGCTTTCAAGTCTAATTCCATGGTGCCTTGGCATTTAAGAAATAGATGGTACAATTGTTTATGTTTAACTAGAAATATGAATTTCATGGTTTCTCGGATCTTTAGGGAAGGTAACCAGTGTGCTGATAGCCTAGCCAATGTAGGGTTAACTCT
>Ga0315913_1004650_pt1 | contig 16614 bp, 8 predicted proteins | sample MpolsnodulesMG_FD_207736 | JGI IMG/M metagenome (GOLD analysis project Ga0315913, IMG submission 207736) | Medicago polymorpha root nodule microbial communities from Los Angeles, California, United States - small nodules | ecosystem: Host-associated > Plants > Roots > Nodule | place: USA... | reverse complement strand
TTGTTCCTGAAATATAATAACTTGCAATTGAAGTAAAATAATTCTAAAAGGAAATAATATTTAAATAAAACTAAATCAAATCTAAATAAAATAGACTCAAATAACATATTAAAAACACTAATTTATTAACTCATCACATTCCAAGACAAAATCTTCATAAGTAACACCCTCACCACCCTCACCCCCACCAGCCGCACACCTAAACTCCCTCCTTCGGCCTCTGTTCTCCCACCTCCCCTTTTTTAATTTTCGACTTTCTTTTTTCCTTCCACACCCTCGACAAAACACTAAACCTGTTGTGACTATCCCCTTTAAAGTTAACACCTATCGCCTTCCCAATCCCCCTAACATCCTCTACCTCCACTTCCTCATTACCACGCAACACCACCAAGTTTTTCCAGTCATTATTCACTGAAGATGCTGAAGATGCCCCTTCGGAGACACTTTTAGAAATAACCTCAACTGATCTAGTCACCCCTTCCTTGACATTGTGTTTACCAACCCTCCTCTTCAAGACATGTAGCACCGCTGCACGGTCATTAGTGGAAAGCCTCACAACCTTTTTTAAAGAATGGACATTGTGACAAAGTAGTCCGCCCACTTTCATACATCGAGACGTAGTGTCGACATCCCGTTGTTTACCATTTTTAATATTTTTACTCACATACACCTGCTTACCCTTCTTACGAGAAGAAGATACAATACTTGCGGTGCCATGAATTTGATCTCGTAACCACTCCATACTCCATGGCCCTGACACTGACGACCTCCCTGCCCCAGGTGGACAAGAACCCGTACACTTTCTCCTTTGAACCGCCGGTTTTGGAACATTACAATTAGAGTGCGCCTTCAATTGAAAGGGCATTCCATCCATGCCACCTTGAGTAGGAACATGAGGTGATTTACCATATGCCCCATGATCAACTTTGTCACCACTCTCCCCCATTGGGCCTGCACTTGGCATGTCTGCGGCTTGTGCAAGACCAAAGGGGAACTAGAAACATTTTCCTCATTATTCTTCGGGCTAACCGGAATGATTTGTTCTAAGTCTTCTTTCAACTCCGTTGCTTCAAGATCTTCCACAATTTTCCCAACTACAATGTCGACATTGTTTCTGACATCCGGATCAACATGGAGATCCTCATTTACAGGCTGCTCATTATTACCATCGATATCATCATCAAAAAGACATGCATCTTCCCCGATACTAAAACCCCACTCCTCAACAATTTTGACCTCCACCATAATGCCATCAATTAGTAACTTGTCAACCAAAGAAATAATTTCCAAAGATGTTGTTGAAACTAACACCCGAGCAAAATCAAACCGCTCCTTTTCTAAAGAACAACTATCAGTCCGTAAGTATCTCCCGTAATCCAAAACACACAACTTGAAAAAAGATCCATTCCAAGCATGAAGCGGAATTCCATACAATCTCAACTAAGCACCTCTCTGAAATGGTACCGCAATCTTGTCCCATTTTTTAACATTAGCCAGAATAAGATTAAAAAATTCAGACTCTACCTCAATATTTTGCAAAACGTCCCCAGCAAATAAACTCCGAATAAATATTCTGTCAGCGCCCATAGGAATAATATCTAAGTCTGTGAATCCAACATCTTCTATTCTGTTCTGTACCAATGTAATCGCCTCCCCATTAATCACGGAAGCGACCACACCATTGTATGCCCATTTCAAATCCTCTTCATGATATCTATACATCTGAACCAGTTTCTTAACATGTTGAGTGCCTGTCACAACGCGCTGATCTTGACTCTTACCCACTTCATTCCCCTTAATGACCATCTCCTCAACCGTCTTCGTAACTACCTTCTCCACCTCTCTTTTCTCGGCACCCTTTCCTTTACCACCCCTCACCATTACCACCACATCTCCAACCCGCACATCCGCGCCACCTGTTCCCTTACAACCTCCCACAGCCTCCAGCATCCCTCCACCTGCGCCATGCACCCCCAACCTCACTCTTTTTTCTCCCTCTCCTATTTCCTTCCCCTTCACGCTACCTCCCACACCCTTTTTCACATTCTTTCGCTCTCCCTGCACATCCTCACCACCACGTCCCCCTGCATCCTCAGTAGTGTTCGCCCCTCTCACAACAAGACCAGCCGATCGATCAAAGCGAGCCACTTTGGCCCTAACACAGAAGTTACCAAAATATACAGCATTCACCGCTTTCAACAATTTACTGACATCTCTAACTTTAGAAAATCTAACAAAGCCATACACTTCTCCATTGACATTGGGTTTACTCGGAACCACGACATCCTCAAGGATTCCACAGACCTCAAAACCTTTTTTCAAATAAAAATGGATAGCTGTGGCGGAAAATTCGTAAAGTAGAAAGTTACAAACCATTTAGCGTCGAAACTGCATTGTCATCCTGCTTGAAATCACCCCGCGACTGTCCATGGGAGGGAACAGCCGCGCGTCTGTCATCTTCCTGCCAACGTGAATTTCTTGACCATGATCGCCGCCGTTGTTTCCTTATTGGTGGACAATCATCAACATACTCCCAGCCAACGTCCCTGCCATAGGTTGCCCTTTGAGAAACTGACCTAACCCTAAACCTATCCTGCTGATTGTCGTAACCAAGAGCCACTCCATGCCGCTGCCGATTGCTCTCCCGCTGTCTGTCCTGACCTAGCTCCTCCTGTCGCAACGCTTTCTGACGTCGCGGTCTCACATCCTGCCAATCATCTTCATCACTCTCCCCTCAATATGTCCTCTCTTCCGGCGAGAATGAACTGTTGGAAATTTGACATAGAATTAATTAATAAATAGCAATAATAATCAAGAAATATAGTAGCGAATTATACATATAATTGTCAGTAAATTAAAAGGAAAGGAAGAACTTATCGGTCGTTGGCTGAGGCGTGCAAACGCACTGGGCTTAAGAGCATTTTGCCGCCACAGGTCAATCACCTGATGCAGTTGGCTTCAAAGCTAGTGCTCTCCAGGATACAACAGCCACTTCTCACTAACACTGCACGTGAACTAGCAAGGGCACATGAACAACTATTTGATGCTCAAAGGAACAATGACCCAACTCTCAAATATGTGTGTAATACGGGGATGGTTTTAGTGTCAGGAAATGGTGAATTTTTTTTTTTTACTGCCTATCTTCATCAATGCACCGCTCCTTTGTATATATAACCCAGTCTCATTTAACGTTGCAAATTGTTTTTCTAACTGATGCAACCATAAAGGCTGAATTAAAGGATTGATTAGTTGCAACGTACTACAGAGAGAAGTAACGGGCATTAACCAAGCATTATGGAGTAATATTGACCAAGCAATAAGAGGTAAATATCACTTTATTAATAGCAATAAGTTATTATGAAAAATCATATTATAACTTTAAAATAAATTAATTAAACAAAATTCCAACAATCCCCCACAATTTATTTTAAAGTTTTAGGTGTTCCCAAGAGCGTGAAACCTCAATGCATAAGTACTAGTGTCTTTTGGATTATGAACTAGCACATAGAGCAAATGAAATTTGAACCACTAGAATGTCGGTGAGATTATAACCTCTATGAACCTCATTCTGTATGTGAACAGTGACCTCATCACTCACATTGATCTCTCATCCAAAGTTTGTTCAACGCGGTGTGGTGCATTTTGGCCTTGCACCTATGCCTGGATTTCATGAGTGGCTCTAGAAAATCTGCCCAAACTTTCATAGAGGCGGCCCCACCTCTAACACTCATATAGGTTAATCTATCAAGTGTACACCACAGTCAAGCACACCACTTAAATATATGAGCTATAGATTTATTAAGAGTTTATAAACTCAACCTACAACGCTGTAGTATACACTATCCTACACCGTAGGGATGAACTCTCAAAAAATAATGGATAGTGTCTCATCAAATTGACAAGTGACTTGTTTTTACCCATATGAACATAACCTTGCGAATTTCCACAATTTATGTTGGGTTACCATCACTCTCAATTTTTGTATTGGACATAATTCATCCCCCTTCGATGTATATATATTTCTCAGTATAATGATACATCACAAATAATATATTGACTAAGATGTCTCTCAGTCAGTTTCACATATTTATTATCAAATCATCATCCATGATATATTATCATAGGTTTGCTTAGTTAAATTCTAAGCAACAATTCCCCCACATAGAAGAAAATTAAATCTGCATTTAGATTTATTATACAGGTCTACTTGGAAATACTTCCAAGCAACAACTCCCCAATATTGGGTAAATATAAACTCACGTGTGAATTTTTATTCAGGTCTACTTGAATTATTTTTCAAGTGATAACACCTCCACATTGGGTAAAATAAATCCACATAATTTTATATTTTCATATCATCATATTATTTTATACAATGGCTAGTCCACAATAAAATACATTTAACATCATTGTATTATTTTAATACAATGGATAATCCACAATATGTCACCAATAATTTAAGGTGAATATGAACATTTACATCGCATGAGTTTAGCAAGTGCCACAAAATATATTCAAGTCTATTTAAATTAATTTTAAACGACAACATCTTTATTGCACTTGTTTCACTCATACATGTCATATGTGTATCTCCATAAACTTCTCTATTTTTCTTCCGATAATATAATTAAATCATATTTCACGATCAAACAAAATTTCTCAAATCAATGCTATCATTGCACACTCACATCAACTTGATTTCAGATAATACATATATACACGTATCAAAGTAAATTCTCACAAATTAAAATGTCCTTCAAACTAAATATATAAATATATTTGAACAGATTTCACACAAATTTAAGTTTACATAAACATATATAAATCAATCAATAAAGAATGATCCCTTCAAATTTAATAGCAAATAAAACTAAAATTGCTCAATTAAAGATTATCAATTATAATTAATCCCAATAATGCAACCTCATGTATCCAATATGTGCAAACATTAAACTTCATAGATTTAATAGAATACACAAAGTAAACACAACATGTCTCAGCAAAAATTTCTCGACCACATAATACAAACAATCCTATACATGCCTAGCATCACCAAAATATTCAACACAATTTTCAGATTTGTTTGTTGATTAACGTCAATGCCACACATCATGTTTCTATAATGTCACAAATCACATTAAGCACAAATGTAACCCCAAAATAATATTGAAATTATTAAACGAATATCAATGGATAAATTAAACACAATCATATGCAGCCATCAAATATAAACAAAGTAAAATCACAGAGGGACAAAGTTAAAACATGGAGTTCCAGTTTACCATACTCTCCCCAAAATTCACTCCATTAATATAATTAAAATATCACCTAGATCAGAATGAATTAAACTTAAAAGTTCGGTTTCACGAAGCTCTATAGGTTTACAAGACTTCTTTGTACTTTTAGCTTCTACACAGACTGGACACTTATGTAAGAAAAACTAACATGTCCTAATCTACCATGCCATAAATCAACAAGATAAGTAGAAGATGGAACACTTTCATTCAAAACTTTAGAAACATCTAAAACAAATAAGCCATTACTATAAAAACCTTTGCCTACAAAGCCCCCACATTTTGAAAGTAAAACTTTGTCTAAATCAAAAATAGTTTTTATACCCGCTTTGCTCAATATAGATACAGATACTAAATTATAATTCATATCAAGAACATGGAGAGCATTACTTAATGAGAGGATTTTTCCTGAAGTGAGTTTCAAATTCACCTTTCCTTTACCAAGGACAGTGGCTGTTCTTGAATCACTTAAAGTTACAAGTTCCTCTCCTCCCCCTATATATTTATAGGAGGTGAACACATTTTTATTTGCGCATATATGTGCGGTGGCCCCATAATCTACCACCTATGATTTCTCGTTCATCCGAATTATAGTTTTAGAAACAACATTCACAAATATATCATCCATCAAAGCTAAATCAAATTTAGGATTGACAGGTTGGTTGTTTCCATTACTGCATCTATAGTGATGCAATACAAGGTCCATACTTTTGTTTAAAAATTCCATTGTAGGGGCTGTTCAACAAATTGGTTTCCATAGAGAACAAATAGGGCAGCAACAATTATATGTGATTGAAAGGCAACAATTTATATGTGAGTAAGTGAGAGGCAACAAAGGTGTGCGCACGTCCACAGTAATTGATTTTTTTTTTTTATCAAAAACAAATACGTAACAATTATATGAATAAAAACAGTATAATAATTCTTGATTATAATTAATTCTATATCAATGAAACTTTTATGTTAATGCTCTTAAGATTGTTGGAAATTTGACATAGAATTAATTAATAAATAGCAATAATAATCAAGAAATATAGTAGCGAATTATACATATAATTGTCAGTAAATTAAAAGGAAAGGAAGAACTTATCAATCACCTGATGTAGTTGGCTTCAAAGCTAGTGCTCTCAGGATACAACAGCCACTTCTCACTAACACTGCACGTGAACTAGCAAGGGCACAGGAACAACTATTTGATGCTCAAAGGAACAATGACCCAACTCTCAAATATGTGTGTAATACGGGGATGGTTTTAGTGTCAGGAAATAGTGATTTTTTTCTTTTTTTTTTACTGCCTATCTTCATCAATGCACCGCTCCTTTGTATATATAACCCAGTCTCATTTAAGGTTGCAAATTATTTTTCTAACTGATACAACCATATAGGCTGAATTAAAGGATTGATTAGTTGCAACGTGCTACAGAGAGAAGTAACGGGCATTGACCAAGCATTATGGAGTAATATTGACCAAGCAATAAGAGGTAAATATCACTTTATTAATAGCAATAAGTTATTATGAAAAATCATATTATAACTTTAAAATAAATAAATTAAACAAAATTCCAACATGAACGTCGGTGTGACCGCACACGGTCATGTCTCTCTTGAACGCTCTTCCTCACGTCTCTCATCTCTCTCATAGTAAATTAATAATATTACTTGAAGTAGTTCATATTCCAGACAATGCAACTGATATTGTAACCATGCGAATCACTAGCGACAAGTTAAAACATTGCATGTACTTGTTACATGTTTTTTAGTGTTAAGTAGGAGTTACATCCCATAATTATCAGGATGTGAATGTCAACAAGTAAATCTTCGTAGTAGTTTAACATTCGACATGGTGGAGATGGTTTAATATGACTTTTTTTTTTAGCAAAAAAGGTAGTAGAGAGCTGCCCAAAATATGATTAAAAGAGAAGGTAACAAAAGTAAGGTGAAAGGGACATAAACCAAAACCCCATTAAGCAACAAACCTAAAGTTAGGAAGCCTCGTTTATTTCTAACAAAATCCTCCCTAATATCACCATGGACATAACTAAACATAGTGAATTGTTGTGCAGACAAGCCAATATTGACAAGTTTGTCTGCACAATGGTTGCCTTTCAAATATATATACGAGAAACAAAAAAAATCCATAGACCTAATAGTGACTTATATACAATGTCAAATGGGTAAGGGAAATGAGACCACACCCCTACGTTGTCACAAATGCGCGTTCAGTCCAATCGTTTTACTTTGAAGTACATTATATATGATTTTTCTTTTAGGATTTATAAATCATTTAACTTTCTTTAAAATAAAAAAAAAATCATTCAATTTCTTTTTTTAAGTTGAGAGAGGGCTGAACCGGAAGGTGAGAGGATCCACATCCAAACATTTTATATAGCACTTAACTTTTTTTATCAATTATTTGTATTGTTCGTCGTCTCGTGCGACGTTTGATTTTGCGTCTTGTCGCGGTGTTTTTTTATTTTCTATCGAAAGATCGACATCAGTCAGTTACAAATTCAACCAATGATTTGAGCGTCAACGTTGAAGATCCGGAAGCATGTGAATTTCGGCGACATAGGTTTTATCATATTATTTGTATGCATTTTTCTGTTTTATGCTATTAACTTGGGTGCTGTGAGTTTGTTCGCAGATTCACCCTTTACGTTTTTAACGATGTTTGTATCTGTTGTAATCTATCGATTTAAATGAATGAATATCATTTTATTTTTGTCAAAAAAAACTTTTTTTTATTTTGTTTATTTTAGGAAATATATCATCACATTATAAACTTTAATTTTACACATATAAATAAAGAGAAATATTAACTAGTGTCTCTGGAGCATTGGTTAAAGACCTTAAATAATAACTTTACATGAAAGTTTGTATAATCAACGTATTGAAATTTGAAAACTTTGGTATTTCTAAAAAATAATCACTTAATTTAACATGCTTAAAGCTTAAAAGGGCACTGGGTTAAAAGACCCATAAATAAATAAAATAAATAAATCAGTGAGTCATACGATCAAACAAACGAACCACCATTGTCTTCCGAAACCCACCTAGAACCCTAACCCAAACATAAACGGCGGCAGACCTTTTTACACACATCCGATCAAATCATCCAATTTCGCAGGTAACATTCATTCCTTCATCACAAAAGAATTTCACATCTTTTCTTTCTATAAACAATTAACACAGATCTTCCATCGCAGGTGAATCATGGAAGAACCAAAAGCATCATGCTGGAGTAGCGTGGTGAAGAAGGAGGCACCGCCACCTCAACAACAACCACCACTTTTGCAAACCGAACAGGTTTTGGAAGATGCTCGTAACCGTCATGGTATCTCTGTTGCTGTTGTTGATGCCAATGCTGTTATTGAAGCCGGTGAAAAGCTTCATGGAATTGCTGATAAGTTTGTTTCTGTTCCCCAAGTTATGGAGGAAATTCGTGACCCCGTTTCTCGTCATAAGCTTTCTTTCCTTCCCTTTGATATTCAAACCATGGAACCAACCCCTGAATCCATCAACAAAGGTATCCTTTTTCTTTTTTAAACTTTTAATAATTTTTAATGACATTAGTAATTGTGTTGGAAGAGCTTATGAAAACAGCTTATCAATTGTCTGTAACTCATTTTCAGCTTATTCCTGCAAACTCTTTAGGATAGCTTACGAAAACTGCGGATATGAAAAGAAAAAAAAAATACATAGCTTATATGCGAGCAGTTTGATTTTATTTTATCATTTGTTATAGAAATAATTAATACTTAGGGCCTGTTTGGATAAACAGCTTATTTACAACTTATAGCACAAGTGCTTATCATGATAATGTATTAGCTATTTTTGTAGCAAAAGATAAAATAAGTTGTTTTTATATGCCATAGAGGAGAATTTGTGAAAATAAGTTGAAAAAAGCTTATGAAAATTGTCATAATCTGTTTTCATAAGTTCTCCAAAACAGCCTCACAAAACTTATGTCAGTAGATAAGCTCAAATAAGCTAATCCAAACCTGCTCATAAGCACTTGTAGGAAAACATAAGCAGTTATAGGAAAGGATAAGCGGTTAACTAAGTTATTTATCCAAACAGGACCTTAGTATACAATGTCTTGTGTTTTTGTTTGTTTGTCATATATGAAAGTATATTTAGGATTCTAACTTGTAACTCTTTTTTACCATTGGGATGTGGTGGTAGTTGTCAAGTTTGCCAGGGTTACTGGTGATCTACAGACTCTATCAGATGTTGATATCAAGCTCATTGCTCTAACTTATACTTTGGAGGCTCAGATTCACGGAACAAAACATCTCAGGGACAGCCCACCTCCTGTGCAAACAGTAAATGTGAAGAGGTTGCCTGAGAAGGACATGCCGGGATGGGGTTTGAATGTGCCTAATTTGGAAGAGTGGGAAGCATTGGAACAGGAAACTGAGGACAATGCGAATTCCGATTCAAGAATCCTTCCTCTGCAGGACTTGAGTTTGAACATTCTTCCTCAAGATGATCAATCTGAGGTTGGTTCGGTAGAGCATACTGGTGAAACTCTTTTGGAAATTCCGGAGGGTGATGAATGTGGCGGTTCAATGAGGCGAAAGAATTACATTCCTAAGAAAAAGGTGATAAACATTGAAGGGAAGATGGTTGCTGATGGAATTGATGCATCTCAAGGACAAGTTGATGACAATGGAGGTGATTGGATGCCTGCTGTCAGTCGTAGTACTCACAGGAGATTTCTAAGAAGAAAAGCTAGACGTGAGCACTATGATGCATTATCCAGTAATCAAGATCAACAAGATGTGGAAGAAAACATTGATGGTAGTGTTTGTGAAGATGATAAGACTTCAAACCTGGATGTGCACCAAAGTGATGATGAGAAGCATATTGAAAATGTTGTTTCCAAGGATGATATGATATTTGCAGAGAACAATGACGGTGAAACCCTCTCTGCAACTCTGAAGCAGATGACTCTGGAAGAAGGTTCACTTGAAGTTCTTAAGGAAGAGCACAAACCAAGTCTGTCCCCTGAAGATAGCAGTGCAAATTTGGCTGCTAAATTGTGTGAGACAGATTCAGTCAATGACATAGTAAATCACTCGGACATTGCAAGCCAGTCAAGTGAAGCTGCTGATGTTTCATATGCAGATGATGCCAGTGAGCAAAGTTGGATGCTTAGATCTTTGTCTGAATCTACTGTGGCCTGTATAACTGGTGACTTTGCAATGCAGAATGTTCTTCTCCAAATGGGTTTGCGCTTGCTGGCACCTGGAGGATCACAGATACACCAGCTGCACAGGTAATTGTTACTAGTTAGTAGCTTCTACAAATTGTTACTGGTTAGTAGCTTCTACAATATTCACCATGTTATTATAGATCACCTGTCCTTGCTATTTGGAGTAAATTTTTGAATGTGTGAAGGGATTGAAACTTGTATGTTTTATTAAACATTGTGCAATATTATGCTCATGCAATTTCACATGCCTATTTCTTCTAATCTCTATGATGCTATCCTACGGAGCACAATATGTTATTGTATTTTACGTGCTTACCTTTTAATTATTTGCATTCCAGATGGATACTCAAGTGTCATGCCTGCTTCACTGTTACTGCTGAAATTGGGAGGATTTTCTGTCCAAAATGCGGAAATGGCGGCACCTTGAGGAAGGTAGCTGTCACTGTTAATGAAAATGGACTAATGATGGCAGCCCGTCGACCTCGAGTTACATTACGTGGCACAAAGGTGAGTATATTATGAGATACTGGGAGATATCAATTGATTTTTCTTATGTCCGTTAGTATGCTAGTCATTTTATAACAAAATGAGTTCTTTCAGTCACTTGGTCATCTTTGTAATGGTTGAATACTAGATTCATGGGTAACTAATAATAATTAATAAATAATAGATTTGGAACTTGGATTATAATGTATTTCACACCGGTCCTGGAGAGATATAAGATCTGATGAGCATTTTTATACCACAAGTTCTCTTAGATAGATGTTGATTTTCATTTGTAGGAATAATCATGTATCTTAAGAATGGTTAAACCATTTACAAGCTGGGATTATATATATATATTACTTGTATTTTTCTATCACTTAGCTGTTCATGATTTTTCAACGACTGTGTGCAGTTCTCATTGCCTTTGCCTCAAGGTGGAAGGGATGCAGTCACAAAAAATGTTATTCTCCGTGAAGATCAACTGCCTCAAAGGGTACTTCATCCTAAAACAAGGAAGAAAGCCAACAAGGTTGTTTGTGTGTTTAAATACGTATATAGCTAATGTTCGTTTCCCACGAGAGTGTGGTGTTCTTTATTTATTTTTTCTCAATCATTTTGAATATCTTCAAACTAACTAAGCTACTACTTAATAACACACTTTGTAGGACGATGACTTCTATATGGTGGACAATGTCTTCAGCCACCACAATTCTAAGGGATCTCCTTTCCAGCCTCCCGTCAGGAGAGCATTAGCAACTTTCAGTGGGAAGAGAAATCCAAATGACAATCACTACTCACGCTCGCGGAAGTAGTGGATATTTAAAACTTGGCTGGCTTTTCTGCCCCCTCAATTTTGTTTTTTATTGCTCTTGGAAGGTTGTTTAATTTATAAAAGAACACGATTTAAGGCATGCTCATCTGTATAAGATTTAGTTTGGGTGATATATGGAACATGATTAACATCATGATTTGGAATTTATTTGCTTAGGGTACTTCTTTTCTTTTTTTGATGTGGTTGACTCTGAAGTAAATGATGTCTATGAATCACGTGTTTTTAATTTTTCCTCTTCATTCTATAAGAGAATCTGTCTTTAAATACTTCCCAACAATGGTTTTGGTTATTTCTTCTGGCTTTCATTCTAGCCTATCTGCTATTTACTCATAAGACAGAAAAAATTGGTAAGTTCTTGCTTTTTATCAAGCGGCAAAGTTTTTAATGCTGTTAATAATCGATAATTTGAGAGGACGGATGTCAATAGTCTTCTGCTTACGAAAATGCTACTTGTGCTTTCCTTGATATGTTAGGTATTTTTTAGCAAATATTCTAGGATCCCCACGGTATAATCAATTTAAAAACTTATATCTTCCCGCAATAATTTTAATTATGTATATAACTTAATAATAATAATACAAAAATTATATCATTATAATTTTACAAAAAATACTCCCCTTATTATAAGATTTTTTTAAAGAGTTTTTGTTCTATTTATAATAAAATGTCACAATTTATTGCTTAAAAGGTTTTTCTACCCATCGTTTTATGCTAGGGAAAATTACACTCACCTCCCCTAAGGTTTATTAAAATGACAATGACATCCCCTCTAGTTTTAAAACTTACACTAACCTCCCTTATAGACAAACATTTCCCTTCTCTTCTAGCACCGTTAACTTTTTTTTTTGGAGAGTTTTCCGTTAACATTTAATGAGTACAAAATTCTATTGTTGAATCCAAATATGAGTAGATCAAACATTCAACAAAGGTATTACAAATATTTAAAAAGTTTTTTATTTGAATATCCTTTTATTCAAAATTACCAATATCTCAGCAAGAAGTTATACTCAAATCAGTTAGCAATTTGAATCTCATGCGAGTGATATGTATGGTGCTGATGATTCAGTTGTTTCATGTGATTGAATTGAGAAGATGAAAGATACACGAAAGATTGTTGTAGAGGCAACTTCATTTCATTTACCGGAAAAAAATAAAGGTTAAAGAAGATTTTGATGATTTTTTTTAATAAATAAATGGGTTTGGTTTTGAAAATCTGGCTCCATACACTCAAGAGTTTGCTGATTCACATCCTCATCTTAACAAGGTTATTCCAATTGAAGAATAACGAATAAAGTTCTTAGAATGTGTTTTAATTTTTTTTGTTGGTACATGTGTTTTAATTTTATATGCAACAGAAGTTTGATGGTTAACAGCAGGGGAGGTGAATGATTTTTGAAAAAATAGAAGGGGTGTTGGTTGTATTTACATTAACTTCAGAGGATGTCGGTGTAATTTACCCTTTATGTTATGGAGGTATTCTTACATGGGCACAAACATAAATATATAGTGTTTGGTCACACACACATCACAATTTTTTTTCCCCAAACTACTAAATCACTTTATTATCAATTTGTTTTTTATTATTAAAAAATATATTTTAATGTGTGTGCCCAAACACTATTTATTTATATTTGTGTCCATAGTAAAATTTCCCTTATGTTATATACGCCGGTAACCGTGGATATATTATATATATGCGTACGACATTATATGATGTGATGTGAAGAATAATATTAATTTTTTGGAGTAGGTATCGTAGGAAGGAGAGAAAAAAATTATTACGTATGTCAATGCATAATTTTGAACTTAATTATCTTAAATAATATATTAAAAAAAATTATGAAAATTTGATATTTTGAAAATACTCATCGAGACAAATCTAACAACATCTTATATGATATTATTTATCTTTGTATATTAATAGAAAAATATGGTAAAAGGAAATTAGATCAAAATTACACATTTTCAAATGGGTCATCTATTACGAGACGGAAGGAATATATTTTCTTATTCTAGAAAGAAAATCAAGACACTATGAGTCAAACAATTACAAAATAATTGTAATGAAAAGTAATCATCCTTTTGCCGTGACTGCCTTCTGTAGGTAAATATAATCAAAACAAAAAAAATATATATGTATTTATTAACACACTTGATCGGAAATTCTGCAAGGCAACCAACTCTCAGTTACTGGGGAGAGTTTATCGCTCATTTGAGTCTCACAATCTTTGAGGAATTGCGTGGGGAGAATACCTTATTTACAACAAAAAAAATCAACTCTCATTATTCTCATTTCTCAAAAAAAAAAAAAAAAACTTATTATTCTCTTTGCAAATCTCCTACAATCAAGAGAGATTAATCATTTTTCCTAAAAAAAAAAATAGAGAGAGATCAGTCATTTTCCTTTTTCCACTCGTGAGTTCACCACTCAGCACATGGTTTTAGTAAAATGACATTAACCCAATTTAATGCCTCCATAATTATCATAATGACCATTTTAACTCTTTTCTACTTTCCTTCTTTCTCCCTGAACGCTTTTTTTTACTCCTTCCCATTATATAAACCTCTCATCCCTATGGATTGATTTATTTCAAACTTATATAGACTTATCTACTAACATAAGTCTTTTAAAAGTGTTTGGGTAAATCAATAAAAATAGCTTAATGCAATTTCATAAGCTGCTTATGCTATATTTTAATAAGCCTAAACTTTGAGCTTAACATATAACTTACCACAGAGCTTATACAAATACAAGACTTACTTCGATTCCCGCATCACACTTTTTTCCAAAGCCTATATTTTATTTTATTTTGTCAAGTAGTCTACTGGCTAGATTCACACACATTATGTGTGGAGAAGTAGGGAATCCGGGGTTCGAACCTTGACCCCTGCACAAATTATCCCTGGTAGCCACCATCTGAGCTACACTTACGGAACTCCAAGGCCTATATTTTATTCATTGTATAATTATCTTTTGCCGTGATTAGTAATATACTTATCTTTGTTTTATCATTATGTAATTGTAATAACACACGTAACTACCAACAAAAAAATAAAGAATTTTTCAACAATGGTATAGGACTATCAATATATTTTATTTTTTAGGGAGTTTAGGCCTATCAAACTTTTACCTATGTTTGATTATTTCTTACTTTTATATTTTCATTATTATACTTTTTTTTAAAAGGGTATTTGCAATATTATACCTGAGAATATTGATGTTTAGACTATTTATTTACACCTCTAATGTTATTTTTTTTTAATAAACCTCTAATGTTAGTTTTGTTATATATCAATATTGATGATTTTTTATAGGGTAAAATAAGTTTTTTTTCCTATAAATATATCGAATTTTGTTTTTACTCCTCATAAAAAAAAAGACATGTTTTGGCTCCTATAACAAATTTCAGCACGTAGTTTTAATTCCTATAAAATTAAAATTTGTGTAGTTAGTTATGCTTAAAATTTTAAATTTTTGAAATTTATTTTACAAACACGTTAAGAATATTATAAGAAACTATTTTACCAAAAACTATAACTTTTTAACATTTAATGAAATAAATATGATTTTTTTTTAAAACGTCAATATTTTAAGATAAAAGTAGTAAAATTTTAGACATAAAAATCAAATTTTGAGTTTATTTTTTTATGGAGGAACTTATTATAATGTTCTAAACAAGTGTGTAAAAAATCATTAAAAAATTTAAGCATAATTAAACAAATTTTAATTTAACAGAGACTAAAACTATGCGCTCAAATTTTTTAAGGGACCGAAATATTTCACTTTTTTTATGAGGACTAAAAATGAATTTGCCTATATTTTTAAGGACCAAAAGCTTATTTAACTCTTTTTTATATGTATATTAAAATTATTACTATATTTTAATATTGTTATGTTTACAACTTTAAAATCGTGGTTTGATTCATTAAAAAAATTGTGGTTTGATTCTTTGATTTTTTTAAATTAAAAATATTTTAACATTTCATAATTGCTTATGAAATGACACATCCAAACACTTCAATTTACGTAAGTACTTTTTAGTGTATATATCCAAACGTAAATAGCTTATTGAATATAAGAGCTTACAATGTAAGCTCTAATGCTATAAGCATCAATATAAAGTTGTTTACCTAAACGGGGCCTATGTCAATGTGCATCACACACAACAAACAAAAAACCATAACATTCAGTAAAATTCACACTCCATGATCCTTCGTCAAGGCTCATTCAAAATTTCTCTTTTTTGTTGCAGGAAAGCATCGAAGGTAAGAGTGATTACCATACAGCTGAAAATTATGCACTGGATTAGAAGTCTACAAAGTATTTGTATGCTTAAAAGAAAAAGATTTATTTTGTGGCGTAAGATTTCTGTGAAGAATGAAATAATAATATAATACATACTAAATAAATCAAAAGTTTAAAAGATATAGTCTCACCTATAATGCTGACTAATAAAAATTGTAATTTTATAAACTGTTTTTCATAAACTACATTTACAAACTCATGAATAATACAAAAAAACTTAATTTATTTGTATAAGCTATTTTATATAAGCTCAAGATAAACAAGATTTATATTTCCTTTGTCGTCTTCTCTCTCTCTTCTCTCCTTCTCAAACCTAGTCGTCACCCCTTTCTTCTTCTTCATCTTGTTAGAGGGTGGTTTAGGGTCAATTTTGACCCAAAAATCACCCCTCCGAGTTGTTTTTCCTTATATCCTAATTGAATAAGTGATTTCACATATTTTCTGTTTTCTTTCGTTTGTTTTTGTGATTTCGTTGTCT
>Ga0315913_1004649_pt1 | contig 16618 bp, 11 predicted proteins | sample MpolsnodulesMG_FD_207736 | JGI IMG/M metagenome (GOLD analysis project Ga0315913, IMG submission 207736) | Medicago polymorpha root nodule microbial communities from Los Angeles, California, United States - small nodules | ecosystem: Host-associated > Plants > Roots > Nodule | place: USA... | reverse complement strand
TTCATTTTTTTGTATGCTTAACCAGTGCCCCGGGGGCACCGGTTAGCATGACCCATAAAATAAAAGAAAGGACTTCTTTGAAGAAAGATGGACCAAAAAAAGAATAAATTTTTTAAAAATTTAATGTCGTGAAATCCACCATCAATGAATAATTTTTTTTTGTTCTTTAAAAAAAAAGACTAAATTTTTTAAAATTTTAAAGTTGTGGAATCCAATATCAAGTGAGTCTCATTATCTACATTACGTATCTGATCTATCTCGTTAAATGAAGAGTCAAGAAACACCTTTCACCGCACGATCTCAGTATATCAAGAACAAAAACAAAATATCTATTCTTTTTTATCACATAAACCCTCCATGAAAACTAATAAAGAATGTCGCATTCTCCGGGATGCACCTTTCATAAGGGGATAATAATGAGGTATTTTGATGTTTATTCAAAAAAAAAGATATTCCAAAGAAATATATGAGAGAGAATATTTTATTGGGTCTTATTAATGACTGCCTCTAAAGCTCTCTTTAAATATTTTAAAATAAGCAATTAATTTTTAAAAAGTCAAATATTTCAATTTCTAATACATTGATTACACACGTTTTTTCATAAATACTTACTAATTATAGTCCTTGAATAGTGCCCTAAAAACACTCGTTAACATTTCCCTATTTTTTATTTTATGAGTATTGATTTTTCCAACCAAAATCAGTTACTAGAGGGGGGCTTTCATTCTGACCGGTAGAAACTACCCCTGTGGACAAATGTGAGCATCAAATATTTAATCCTCATAAAGTACCTAAAAATATTAGTTTAAAATAATTCAATTTATTAAGTCATAAGAAATAGAAATCTGTATTATCATGTATTCATATGGTAAAAAAAATTGTATTCATGTTAAATGATACTCCATATCTTAGGATCTAAAGGAAATTAGAAAAAATCTTTATAAGACACTAGCAAAAAGACGGATACTCTGTCTGTATTTCCGCTTTTTTATTGCGATAATGTTTGAAAATTATTAACAATTTTTTTTTTTATGAAATTTTGATCTGGATTAAAACAAAAAATATAAATATTTGTTGCTTTCAAGTTATAACAAACCAAACATTATTTATTGCAACGACGCCAACAATATAACAAAATATATAATCTAAATTCTTTTTTTAATGACACCAACAACGATCGTTATTATAGAAAAATTTGTTTTAGGGTATAATTGGGATAATGAAAAAGTAAGTATGAATATATGCATAAGGATGACAATTGGACCCAGACCCTATGGGCATCCGCAAAAAATACCCGCTATGGGTAGGGTAAAACCCTGCTTTCATGGGTCCGGGCTTGGGTATGGGTAATTACCCACAAATTTGAATGGGTATGGGCACGGGTACAGACACTATACTACCCAGCCCCGCAACCCGCATATATGTATTTATATAATATGATAAATAATTTATTTATTTTTTGTGTACAATTAATTAATTTATTTCACTATTTAAGCCTAACCCTAAAACAGCTTAATATAACTTAATAAAAACTTTAGTAACAATTTATTATGACTTTAACATGCATCTGCAACTTTTTAACGTATAAGTGATGTAAAATATCTATTTTTTCTTTCTTTCTAAACATATTTTTGATGTTTTTTTATTTGGCCAAATACTATGATTCATACTATTTTATTAGTTGATTTGAAATTTTTTGGATCATAATTTTATTTCAATTGTGGTGTTTTTTATTGTCTTTTCATGGTTAAAGTGCGGGTATGGACACTTAAGTGCCCATAGGGTATAAGGAAGGGCACTAAAGTTATTGCCCACAAAGGTACGGGCTCGGGTACGGACATTTTTACAAACGCGGGTATGGGGATGGGTACTATAGTACCCTACCCATTCTCATCCCTATATATGCATCTAGTTTGTTACACTTTTTAAATGATAATGAAAAAACAGACATATATATATATATTCATATCATTTTTGTTGCATTTGTTTTAATATTTAAATTTATTTTTATCTATTTGTTATATGTGTTATTTGTATTGAAAATTGAGGGTATTTTTAGAAAGAAAAGTCCAACTCAAAAGTGTTAAAAAGAGTAGTTTTCTTTATATATAATATAGATAATATATCATATAAAACAAAATGAATAAAAAAATAACAACACACTCATATCATTCACTAATTTCAATGTATTTTTTTTTTAAAACTAATTTCAATGTATTAATCATTGCATTAGTTGTCGTTGTTAAGTAAAAAAATACACTGCATTGCATTGAGTATATGCCACCTAAGTATGTCTATGTATCATTGCTTAAAGATAAATAGAAGATAGCAAAGAATTGCATTCAAAAAGTACTTCATTGTACAAGTTTTATCAAACATATATCCATTCAATTATAAAAATACATTCACTTCTTACCAAAGAGAAATAAATTTAGGAATACAATCACTGTATAATATACAAGAGAACCCTTTTGGTTAACTAACTAGATTTTTTTTCCTTTGAATGTAATTAACTAGATATTCTCTTCCTCACATTTTGACATTCCAGATTTTGTATGAACCTCTTCATCCCAATTTTTTATATCTTCAGTACTCCCATAAGCCCAACTACACAACAAGAAGTAAAACATATTAACCAAACTTAGAATAGTTAGGAGCCAATAGTAGTAATCATAGTGCGCTTGATTGATATTTGATGATAACCAACTAACTTGACCTCCTCTTTGTGTCCCATTTTTAACAGACTTAACTAAAATGCTAGCCACCAAATTTCCTGTCCCAAATCCAAGAGTAAAAAGTGAAACAGCAATACTAGACATACTTTTAGGAAATTGAGAGTAAAAGAACTCAATTTGTCCAATTGCACTGAATGCCTCAGCTAAACCAACTAAGCAATGTTGAGGTACTAGCCACATTGCAGACATGTTCACTATACCTTTTGGATTATTTATAAATCCTTCTCTAATTGCTTCATTTCTTCTCTTTTTCTCTACTAATGCTGCCACTGAGGTGGCTAAACATGATATTGCTATCCCAATTCCCATTCTTTGCTTTAAAGTGAGTCCTTTTCCTTTTTTAGTGTGTTTTGACAACAAAGGAACTATAATGCGGTCATAAATAGCTACCCATATGGTTAAAGTGAGGATTCCAAATGCACTAAAACTTGTTGGTGGAATCTCAAAATTATGAACCATTCTGTTCATAGTGGTTGCTTGGACCACAGAAAACGATTGTTGGCTTATTGTAATTGCAATTGTGATACCAGTTGACCATAGGGGAAGAACTTTGATTACTGCTTTCAACTCTTCTACTTGTCTTACTGTACATAAACTCCATGGGTCATTTGGCATCCCATAAGAGTCTAAATCTTTTTCTCTGTTCTTCATAATGCAAGCCTTGTTCAAGAACCTATATGAAGAATCAAAACATCTTTTTAATTTAATAATATATAGACTAATACAAGTAGTGTAGTCATCCAGCATAGATCTAGAGTTCTTACAGTTGGGATACCATAAGGTTTACAAGATTAGTATTTTGGATTTTAAATTTTTTTCTCTTTCATATTTTTAAAAATACATAAAACTTCAAATTTATGTTAATTGATAAAATGTCATTGTCAGTATAGTTTAATTGATAGAGACATTGTTTTATACATACGGAGCTGGAGTTCGAACCCCAGATTTCCCACTTATTCGAAATTCTGGTCACTAGACAATTTGATAAAAAAATATTGATAAAAATGAAGAGTTTTAAACATACATTAATTGAATAAGACAAAGTATTACCTTGCTTTGTCCGTGGGCTGAACAAGATTAGTGCCACTTTGGAAATACCACAAACCAGAGTTGTTTGGAGGCAAAGTTAAGTGTCTGTTTTTCCATGATGCAACAATGACTTGAGCAAATCCAGCAAGTAAACTCTTGTTTGGTTTCACTTTAACATACATAAAAGATCCCAAGAAAAACATGACAGAAGAAAACAACATAAGACCCACTGGTATACCAAAACCAATAATCCAACCTGCTTTAACTTGAATATATACTATGAATACCATCGAAACCATTACTGAAACACCAACTGAAACATAGTACCAATTGAAGAAACTCTTCATAATTCTCTCATTTTTTGGGTTTTTTGGATTGTTTATTTGATCAGCTGCAAAGGCCAAGGAACATGGCCTAATACCACCAGCTCCAAAAGCCATTAGAGCAAGTGAAGAGAAAAGAAACAAGAATTGCATTCCTGTTACACTTGTACATGATTCTCCATTTTTGCACTCTGGTGGCCTTGCATGCCTAATGATTGCAGTAAGCCACAACACAATTAATCCCTGCAATAAAGTTAAAATAAATATTACTAGAAACTAAACGGTCCCTTAAGTTTCAAAATTAATCTAGAACAGATTAAACTGAATGGTGGAATTGATTCATAAATTCTAATGCTAATTTTCAATTGAAGTATTTATAATTAGCTTACGAGAAGGTCGATGATTGTTCCCCAAGCAATCACACGAAATCGTCCAAGGCAAGAATCAGAAAGAAAAGCACCAAAAAGTGGCATAAAATTGGACCCAGCATTCCACAAGAATATTATGATAGCTGCAGTTGAAGGGTCTGCATGATACTCGTTTAGCAGGTACAAAACCATGTTCACATGAAGTCCTACATTTGCAACCTTCTCAAAAGTCTCATTTGCTAAAACATATCAAACCAAAACAAGTCAAAATTTCATAACCATTTTGCTAGAACAATTAATATATGTACCAAAACATAACCCATGATTATTATAAATTTGATACAATTAATTAATAATTTGAATAAGTAATAAAAATGTCCTATATAAAAATTAAGGAGTCGTCACCTATGATAAATGGCATGGTTCTGTAACCACCCTTTTTCCTTTCAACATGTTCAGTGTCTTTGTTTTGCTCTATTGACATCTCCATTTTTCTTCTACTACACTCAAGGACAAGTCTATGTTATACACAAAATATAAATGAATTGCTAATTATTCAATACAATAGAATAGATATGTTTAAAGCACTATATATATATATATATATATATATATATATATATATAAGCATATGGACAAGAACGAATTATCTCACCTTGTTACAAGTAGACCTCGTTCTTATCTAAAAATTATTTGTCACATATAATCAAGACTCATCCATTCTTGTATTGTACGGCTGGGTAATAATGTTGAAAAAATGAGCAATAGTTTGTTTCTTAATAATAAAGGGGAAAAAAACAAATTATTTGTCCATTTATTGTCATAGTGTGTGTTCAGAGAAGAGATCAATATGAGTATATGACTAATAAAGAGACAAGAAATGATCATCACGATATTTCTTATTTTTTTTACCAATTTCGGCACTGAAATGCGCAATCAATAATGCACGTTACAGCTAGCATTGGCCATTTATCAATAATATGCACGAACTCCCTTTTTGTAAGAAATGTCACCCAATAATATGTGAATGTGTTAATCAATTTATTGAGCTCAAGTAGCTTATGAGCTTCACTAAAGGACAAATCGTTTAAGTGAACTCAAGTTTGATTACTCGAGTGGAACAATTTTTGAGAACCCAAACATAAAAATAAAAATATGTGAGTGTGTTTCTTGCTAGCTGTTAATGTTATTTCGTCGTTTTCATTTGCAATTTACTCTCAAAATGCCACCGTCATTGTTTACGGTGGAAGAATAAAGTGAGATATTAAAATCAATGAACTAAGTTGAGTTTTACGTGTGAAGAATTTTGGCATCTAGTTTCAAAAACGTTATCTATGGTTCACCGTGAACTATATATCTTCAAGTGGAAGTACGTTACGTTTTGCTATTTATTTATTTATTTGTTTATTATTTAGAGCGTTTAGTTTAAGTAGAACGTAAAGGCCAGTTTATGTCCAACGACCGATTAAATGTTGCAAAGGTTAAATCAGAAGATTAATTTATTATTTCATTTTAGTTAATTAATTGGTAAACTGGCCTTAATACATTTAGACTGAAAAGAGGCAAAAACGGAGGATAAAATTGACCAATGATGTAGTGAAATATAAATAAATGTAGTACTCCTTCTTTCTCATTTTTTTTTAGTGTTGTCAAATCATAAGTTGTTTTGACAAAAAAATTGTCTTAAATTCTAAGCCGATTTACAATGTAAATGTAACGTTTAATGTTATGTTTCATATTATATCTTTAATTATTTATTACTCTTACTTCTTTAAATTCTTTAATTTATATTTCTCATACCGTTAATTATGGATAATTTTGTAAAATAATTCACAATTTATCTTTCTCATACAAAATTAATTATATTTTTTAATATGTGTGAAATAACCAAAACAACTTATAATTTAAGATAGAAAGAGTAACAAAATAGATAAATAGGTAAAAGATAACCTATAACTATATGTAAAGAGGAGATAGGTCTTCTATGACCACATGATCAAATTTATGGAATTTACACCCACACACATAAATCAACACTTTTCCCCCAAAATATGAAATCATTTTTTTAATTATCAAAAGAAGTACCCGGTTATGTGTGAGCCTAATCATTATAGATTTTATCCTGTGATCATACAATAATAGCTTGTAAAGAGATAGAGTGGATGAATACCAATCCAATTATGAAAGATAAAGGAAAACCAATGAGATAAAACATAAGTGAAGGGAAAAAAAGTGCATAGCAAACAAAAATTTGAGACCTTAATATCCATTAGCATAAATAATAATCAGGGAGCCCTAACCTATTTGGGTTAAATAAATCTAAAAAACAAAAAGAGATAGAGTCCCACCAAACAAAACCATTATTATGGAGACCAAGGGGAAGCAATATTGTCTGCAAAACATTCTCTGAAGATATGAGAAATAATGAATCTAATATTCTTAGTTAACTTAACACAGTTCAACCACTTGTTTCTTAACCTCCAAAAAACCATACCATTATTCTTTAAAGCAAGAGTAACCAATTGAGAGTATGTTTCCAACCAAAGAGAAATCCAACCCCCCCTTTTTTTTGAAGCAATCTCAATTGCATGCATAACCCCAATGAGCTCTGCATATCAATAGATATGATTAAATTTCGAGTAAAACAACCTATAACAACATTACTATCTCTCGAAATATTGATGTAAGATTTTTACATGTCATAAAACTATTTACACGTAAGTATAATAGGATCGTTTCCACAGGGAGTTGCATATTTCATAAGCATTTTCACAATATTCATCACGTTAAGTGTTTGGGTATAAATTGTTTGTTTGTGTAAAATTATTGTTCTATTCGACATAAAAGTAAAACGAGAAGAGATAGGGCTATTTCGCTTGGGGTCAGAGACATCAACCAAGCGTAACACCTGCAATCTCTTGATCAAATAACGGATTCTAACTTTTTAAACAATATTATCACAATCACTTGACAATATCATTTGTGTCCAAATGATATTGTTATTTCTAAGGGATTGTTTAAGTGTCGATTTCCCAAACATTTAAACAATCACAAAGTCGATTGGATCGTTTAATCGACGATTTCCCAACCGATTAAATGACCTAAAAACATTAAGTTCTAGATTAAAAGTGATTATCAAATATTAACATCTATGTCTAGAATGATAACTTAAGATAGATTGTTATTCTATTTCTTAAATCCAAAAGTATTTGTCAATATCATTTTGAATCTCAATAAAGCATTAAATACAAGAATAACAACAATATAGAATAAATAAGCTAGAACCATATATTAAAAGATCAAGAAATTACATAATAGCTTGTTTGAATACCTCAAAACCCATAAGGGTAGATGTAGCTACATATGTCTATGATAGCTTTGTAAAGGATGAAGAAAAGATGAAGATTCAATGCCTAAATCCATGACGTCTCAACAAATCTTGGGTTGAATCTACTCCTAACTACCTTGCTTTGTGTTTCTCTCTCTAGAAAATGCCCTATTCTCTCTCTAAAAACCAGAAAATGTATTACAAAAATGATATGTTTGAGAAAGAGAAGAAAAACTCTTTAAGTTGGGCAGAATTCGTGTCTGCACGCTTAAGTGTACAAGGGTCGCTTAAGCGTGCCTCCTGGAAATCTTCCGTTGGCCAATTGGAAACAGCCACGTGTGCCTTATCCACTTGCATCTTGATGAAGTTCGCTTGAGCGTCTGACAGCGTACCAATGGCGTACATGAAGCTGCTCTCGACATTGTGTACGCTTACGCGTACAAACGGTCGTTTAAGCGTACCAAATAAATCTTGGATAAGCATACCAAAAATGTGCTGGTAGCGTACAGGAAGTTTGGCTACTGGAACTCGCACGCTTAAGCGTACGAGAGGACACTTAAGCGTGCTTTTTGAATCTGGGAAGCGTGCTGATAGCGTACCAATGGCGTACATGAAGTTGCTCTCGACATTGTGTACGCTTAAGCGTGCTGAGGACGCTTAAGCGTGCTGACTTTAGTTCATCAGCTTCTTTCTTGTCCCTTGCTTGTCATTTCCTGCATAAAAGGGAGGGAATCAGGCATCTAAAGCATAAATGGTAAAAGAACACAATTTGGTAGCTTTTCCTTAGATAACTTGCAGAACAAGTCACTAAAATGCCTAGATTAACACATAAAATATGTTACTTTTGAGCACTTATCAAATACCAACACAAACAGTTGATCCAGGGAAACCTTTTGTTGTGCCGTCTATGTTGCATTTGATCCAAGAAACAATCGAAGGGTACCATATAACCTCTGTAATCCGAGGAGCATAAGTTAAAACAAAAAATGACTTAAGAACAAGTTCATGCATATTGAGAAAGAGGTCCATGTAGACTGGTTGAGCAAGAGAAGTATCATAGATCACCATATGAGAGGCCGATAATAACAACAATAATGATAATTTTACATTGAGGAGACAAATATATTTTACAAAAGATTTGCCAATAAGTGTCAATAACAATATTAAGAGTAGAAAAAACCAAGTCCAAAAGATTTTTCGCAAAAGCACAATTCCAGAAAAGATGTTGGCTAGTCTCCACTGTCTTGCCACACAAGTTACATTGAGAAACAACATTGCGACCTAGCACGCATATATTCTCATCCGCATGAACTTTTTTTTTTTTTTTTTGAAGAAGCCTCCAAACAGTAAGAGATTTAGATCGCTGGATGAAGAGTAGAGGCAAATTTATATACGTAGACCAAATGCATTTTTTATTGGTAATCTAGAATATCCTGTCACATTTAATTGGATAGTCATTCAAGTAATTGAGATTCATTTAAAATTTAATGCTTCCCAACATGTATTTTTTTCTTTCTCATGATGTTACTAAACAAAAGTTACTGTGTTACCTCCTCTTTCTTCCCCTCTATCTTCTCTCCTCCTCAAACCCTAGCCGTCACCCTTTTCTTCTTCTTCTTCTTCTTCTTCTTCTTCTTCTTCTTCTTTTCAGAAGGGTGATTTAGAGTCAATTTTGACCAAAAAATCATCCCCTCCGAATTGTTTTTCCTTCTATCCTAATTGAATAAGTGATTTCACATATTTTCTGTTTTCTTTCGTTTGTTTTTGTGATTTCGTCGTCTCCGAACGACTCTGTTTGTTTTGATTTCCCGTCTTTGTGCCGTGTGTTTTTTATTTCCCGTTTTAGTGCGGTGTTTGTTTGATTCAGGTTGAAAGATTAGCTTTGAGCAAGTGCAGATCCGATCAATGACAATGACTTTGGCGTCGTCAACGTTGCAGATCTGGATACATAAATATAGTCATGTTAGTCGTATTTGTAGGCATAGTACTTTGCCGTTTCATGCTATTAACATGGATGTTGTGAGTTTGTTCACAAATTCATCCTTTTTGTTTTTAGCGAATTTGGATTTGTATTGTATCAATGTACTCTATCAATTTGAATGAATGAGTATCGTTTATTTTTTTAAAAAAAAAAATATGTATTTTTTCATACAAAGCACATCGCGGAAAAAGCCTTGGATGGTTATTATTGTACTTGACAAAAGAAGATTTTTTTTAGCGAAGACAAAAGGAAGGTTAGCAAGACATTACGAAAGTCTTAAATTATTGAGTGTTGTTGTTAATTGTATCAAATCATACGTCATCATATACATTTGAACACAATTTTGATAATTACTAAATATAATGTATATCTGTACTTTTAAAAATCATAGTTAAATGATATTTAAAAGAGCGCTGCTATGCAGCACGAGAGAAATAACACACGAAATCACACGACAAGTTCAACAACATGCAATTTATTTTAATAATGGACTTTTTGCTAGTTTATTGATGCTTTTGGATCAAAATATATATTAAACAACCATATTACCAAAGAAAGAGCATGCATGATCCACTGTTTTACATGACATTGGTGAGGCAAGAGACTGACAACCGTAAACTTTGGAGAAGCACCACCAATCAGGTATTTTTGTGATTTCTCATAAGATATATCTAGGAGAGACAAAGTTTGTCACTTTGTGTCAAATTAAAATTAAGATAAAGAAATAAATAACAAGTATAAACTTGTTTGTGCAAAAATGGCGACAAATAATGTCGTGCATTTCAGCATTTCAGTATTTAAAATCCCGGTTAATTACATTAATGAATGACAAATAAGTTTCGACAACTTGTTAAATTCGTTACCATCTAGTATTGAGCAAGGAGCATGATTAACCATACATTTGAACCACATTAATAATCTAATTTAAAATATAATTAAAGAAATAGTTAAAGGATACTTGAAATATATAATACAACTATTTAAAATATAATTAAAGAAATAGTTAAAAGATACTTGAAATATTTTATTGACTGATTGCTATAGATTTATAATGAAAAAATAAATTGAAATTTGAAAAGTATATGAATGAAAAAATAAATTGAAATTTGAAAAGTATATGAAAAGTGGACAATCACTTTCTTCTGTGCCAAAATTCTCACCTAACACACCCCTATGAATAAACAAAAAGAGAAGGAAAAAGAAGAAAGGATAAAATTACAGTTTCATGCGTATATTGCAAACTAATCACATATCTACATAGAAAATCAATCTATGTACAACGCTTTTTTTATGTATACACCTTTGAGCTATATACAGCCCCCAAATGAACCAAAAAGGATGGTTATTATTCTAAGGATTAATGAATTTAATGTTATCAAGGAAAGTTGATCTTGTCTTCCTGTACTAGTACAATGACTATCTTCTTTTAATTCATTTCCCAAGCCTGCAATAACCAGAAATTTTGCCACTTTTAGTAAAAAAAAACTCTACTATTACAGTTCTATTTATATCTGATTTAGAAGACAGAGTAAAACTGCTACTTGGTATATACATGACATAAATATGCAAACTTTTGTAGTATGAAAAGTTGGCCCAACCCTCAATCTCTTGTTATTATAGATTTGGAGGAGAGAGTCAAATGCTACATCAAGGTATGAAATGAGAATAAAATATGGTTCCTTTTAATTTGGACCACCAACTCTTTGGGTCCAACTTGGACCCGTTGAATCTAAACCATAGATTTGTTAGAAAAAAAGTCCAACGGTTTAGATTACTTCCAATCAACCTTTATATCAAGTTACTCATCCAATCATCCTTCAATATTCCTTTGTACCTGGTAACACCGAATCATTTCAGTTAAAAACCAAACTTCTGTTTTCTTAGAGTGCTGTCGCGTTAATAATTTTGTTTTTTTTGGAACGTTAATAAATTTTGTTAGAGTGCTGCCGTGTTAATAATATTTTAACATACTTTTCCCTCAAAAAAATAATATTTTAACATACTTTTAAAAAAAATATTTAACATATGTACGTTTTTATGAATGTTGCCGTGTTAATATTTGTTTTTTTTTGGACAGAAAATGTTAATATTTGTTAGAGTCCATACAATAGCAAGTTGTTAATAGTTTTATGAAAAAATGTCGTCATAAAATTTTAAATATATACTATTTTGTGGGTAAAAGAAATTGTCCAGTTAGTAAAAGATATCTGTCAATAGAAAGTTGACGTTGTACTTCAGTTTCTAATTTTATTTTTTTTAGGGAAGTTTCTAATTTATTTATTTATTGATTTTTGATAGATAAACGAAAAATATACATTGTTTATTGCATAAAGAATGGAGGTCAATTTCCTTTCAAAAAACAAAAAGAATTTGAGGTCTCCTTCAAAAAAAAAAGAATTTGAGGTCAATTTAAAAAATTGTTTTAAGCGTTAAAATTATTTAAATAATTTTTTTTAAAACCTTAAATTTATTTAAAACAATTTGTTGGGATATACACAAATGCTTTTTTAATTTTAGGTGATTATGATTTGACGGCCTTTGTTTAGTTTAGTTATGTTTAAAAATGCATTTTAATCTGCGGGGCCCACACTACACTTTGATATGCCTATTGAGTTTGTACTTTATAGTTTATAACGTGTACGGTAAAAGGGAATTAATTCAGTGTCTTTCTCTTATGGTGTTGTGGGAATCTTATTGACCGGATCCAAACCTCCTATTGTAGGTCACTTGGATGGTTCAAGTTGGACCCAAAGAGTTGGTGGTCCAAATTAAACGGACCCATAAAATATAACCATTTGAAATTAAAACTTCAAGCAAAATTTTTGTCACCTGAATTTGTCCATCTGAAGTTCCAATCACCAAAATTTGTTCATTGCTGTCTAGAGCCATGCAATTAACCTTACAATTTGTACCCAACTGTAACGTGCCAACTTTAATGTGTTTCTTATCCCAAATTTCTACAACACCTCCCTTGCACCCCAAATAAATTAAGTCTGAACTCACTGCCATAGCCCGCACTTCTGATCCAGTTTGCAGTGATCCAACCATGCTGTAATTGGAATTGTTCCATATCTTGACGTATATGTAAAACAGTCAGTTAACTATGGTATGAACATCCAGAAAGTTAATATCAAGAAACTAAAAGAATTTCTATGATTTAGAATTCAATATATCATGAAACCTGATGTTTCTAGCAAGAATTAAGTATTTATATCTTTACATATACCACTACACATCATATATGTATGAGATACCTTTATAGCAGTTCCATCCAAGGAAGACCCAGCAGCATATATAAGTTCACCATGAACTTGCAGTGCATGAATAGGATAAGCTTTCCCAAGTAATCTTTTAGAACCACTTTGAATATTACTGATTGTTCCAGTGGCCAAATGTATCTCCTGAAATATGACATTAATATTATCACAATTATGTCGAGACGCCATCACATACTCAAGTTGAGATAGTATCACATTGGATTTAGGCTATGTCGTACTTCTTAAAACTTGATACCTGAACACTACTGTCGTGGCATCCACAGTATAATCTTCCATGAGCATGAGCCAAGCACTTCACATATTTATTTGAATTTAACAACTTGGATTCTCCATTCATTGACTGAACCTGATGAAAGAGAAAAGTGATTACGGTACATGATAATGTTACTTGCTTTAGTCAATATATATGAACTAATTGTAAATCATTTTAAGCATTAGATGGGAAGAAAATGATGAAGAAGAAGCAAATCTGTTCCAAAATTTAATAGCTTGTCAATATCCCCCGTTGGGGATTCAGTTTTTTGGATACATAATCAGATAGGAAGGAAACGGTACAACATCCAGCTCAAGTATAATGTTCGTGTCTGAGAGTACTGAGTAGGCATTGATGATGAGAGGGAAGTAGTGTTATTTTTTAATCTTGCATGCGTACTGTTGTAAATAGTGAAGTTTTATTATTATTAGTAGTAATTTGTAATTGGCCTATTAGTCATTAGTGAGGCCCATTAGGTTAGAATAGCCTATATAAACATATTAGTGGTTGTACATTATTTATCTCAGAAATATAATATTCAGTTTTCACATGGTATCATAGCCTATCCTAGATCTATCGTTGGGCTTCCCGCATCGTCCATGCTCCAGGCCCATTGGGTCGGGCTGAAGCGTGAGGGGGTGTGTTGGAAATTCCGCCTTAATTGCGGTTCGCCCCTAGTCGCCTAAATTGCGACCTTTGGTTAGCCTTAATTGCAGCCTCCAACACCTTCATTGTGTAGGCTTTGAGGGGGTGGATTTAGTCCCACATCGGATAGATAGCACTCTTGAGAAGAGTTTATAAAGAGGAGGCACTCCTCACCTTACAAACCGGTTTTGTAAGGATGAGTTAGGCCCCAAATTTCAACATGGCATTAGAGCTCTCGATTTTGGGGGGCCTTGCTTCTGCATAAACCCTAGCCGCCGTCTTTGTGGTTACTTTTTCTTTTTTCGCCTTAATTGCGATTTATTGTGAGTTTCCGCCTTGATTACAGGCTCTTTGAGATCCTGAAGATATTGTTCATCAGGAATCACTGTTCACCGCACATTGTTCATCAGAAATCGCTATTCAATGCGCACTGTTCATAAGCGTGCAGACACTGTTCACCGCAGTACTGTTCACTTCGAGTGTACTATTCATACCGCGTGCACATTAGAAGCTCTTTATCATTGGTTCTTGGCTATTTGTTCTTTTGTTAGACATCGTTCAATATGTCAAAAGGAGAATTGATTCAACCCCTTACTCAAGATGAAATAAAAAAGGTGAGATCTTTTCTTAAGGAATTGGATAAACCTACATGTACATCACTGGCATACACAGGTACATCTCTTTCTCCACTTCCACTTGGTAAGTCTCAATTTTCTGTTGGATTTAATGCTTCAGATAAACCATCTAACCAATATTGGATACTAGATTCTGGAGCCACTGACCACATGACACCCTTACCCACACACTTTTTCCACTTATTCACCTTGTCCTAGCAACAAGAAAATATCCATAGCAGATGGTTTCCTTATAACCGTAGCGGGTCAAGGAAATGTCCAAACAAGCCCAACTATAATCCTAGAAAATGTCCTCATATTCCCAAATTGTCCACTAGCCTAATTTCCATTAAAAAACTCATAAAAGACCTATCATGTAATGTTTTTTGTGACAATGCTTGTGTTTTTCGGGACAAGGATTCGGGGAAGACGATTGGAAATGGTAGAGAATGGAATGGTCTTTATTATTTTGATAACCAAAATCTCATCAGCTCCTCTAATATTTCCAACAACATTTTTTTTTTCTTTTTTCTGAATCAAATAAGACCAACAAGGAGAAAGTCTTTTTGTATCATTGTCATCTTGTCATCCTTCATTTAAAGTCATGAAACAATTATTTCCTTCACTTTTAAAAAATTTAGATGTTGAGAATTTTTGTTGTGAGGTGTGTGAACTCGCTAAACACAAGCGTGTCTCTTTTCATGTCAGTAATAAAATTAGTACTTCACCGTTTTGTTTAATTCATATTGATGTGTGGGGTCCCTCAAATGTTGCAAATATATGAGGTAGTCGATGGTTTGTAACATTCATTGATGATTGTAGTCGAGTTACTTAGGTCTATTTACTAAAACAAAAGTCTGAAGTTACCTCTGTGTTTCTAAATTTCTTCGCAATGGTTAAAACTCAGTTTGGAGTTAGTATTAAGAGAGTCAGGTCTGATAATGCCAAAGATTATTTTAACCATGAGTTTAATTCTTTTTGTCAAAAAGAAGGTATTATTCATGAGTCTTCATGTGTCAAAACGCCCCAACAAAATGGGGTTGCTGAGAGAAAAAATGGGCATTTGTTAGATCAAACTCGAGCTATGTTATTCCAAAATAAGGTTCCTAAGAAATTTTGGGGGGAGGCAGTTTTAACAGCATCTTACCTCATAAACCGTTTACCTTCTAGTGTCCTTGACTCTAAAACTCCTATGGAAGTTTTATCGTCGTTCTATCCGTATATGCCCACCTCCAATAATCTTACTCCTAGAATATTTGGGTGTACGTCATTTGTCCATATCCATCATGATGGTAGAAGTAAACTTGATCCTAGAGCCTTAAAGTGTGTCTGTATAGGGTATTCCTCCACTCAAAAAGGTTTACAAATGTTATCATCCTCCATCTTGTACTTTGTTTCTCGAGATGTCACCTTTCATGAACAAGAAAGTTATTTTGTTAAAACTCATCTTCAGGGGGAGAATATAAGCAAGGAAGATGAGTCTCTTATACTTCCTGACCTTACTTTCGGACCAGAAGTTGAGTCTGAAACTGGAGGTAACGATGTTGAGTCTGAAGTTGATTATGAAAATCATGTAAATGTTGAAGCCGATGTAAGATATGGGAAAAATATAATGACTTATACACGAAGAAAGACCATTCCTAAATCTACTCATGTCCAAGAGTTTGATCCGACATTACATGAGGTAACTTTGCTTGACCCTTCAAATTCTTGTGATTCAATTTCTAATGCACATGAACCAGAATCTAACTCATCCTCACATAAGGAACCAGAAACCATCCCAATAAAGCGTAAGAAACCAAAATCTAGAGAAGTACCACCAATAGATTCTGAAGACTTACATCTTCCAGTTGCCCTTAGAAAAGATACTAGAACTTCTACCAAAAATCCACTCTACCCTCTATCCAACTTCCTATGCTTTGAACAATTATCACCTACCTATAGAGCCTTCCTCACAAGTCTAAATACTACCACAATACCTACATCTTTATCTGAGGCGTTGTCTGACAGGAAATGGAAACAAGCCATGGACTTGGAAATTGAGGCACTTGATAAAAACAATAC
>Ga0315913_1004648_pt1 | contig 16620 bp, 10 predicted proteins | sample MpolsnodulesMG_FD_207736 | JGI IMG/M metagenome (GOLD analysis project Ga0315913, IMG submission 207736) | Medicago polymorpha root nodule microbial communities from Los Angeles, California, United States - small nodules | ecosystem: Host-associated > Plants > Roots > Nodule | place: USA... | reverse complement strand
TCCTCCAGTGGCCTAAACTATCCTCCCCAAATACCCCTGTTGAAATGAACAAATGGGCTTTTATATGACCTGTTCTGTCTCAACTCGCCTCGCGGGTAAGTTTGCTCGCCATGGCGAGTTGAGCTTCCTTCCCCAGTGGGTTTCTGTCACGTCAGCTCTGAGGGGGTTAGACCGCCTTACTCGCCTCCCGAGTAATTTCACTCGCCATGGCGAATAAACATGTACTTCTGCCTATTTCTTGCTGATGCTACTCGCCATTGCGAGTTGTAGGCGAGTAACTTCAATCTTCTGCCTTAGCTCGCCTTTGAGCTCGCCATGGCGAGTTGTCCTTTGCATTTCTTCATGTCTTCTTGCTTCTAAAGTGTCCAGGTGTGCATTTTCCTACAAAGAGTTGACATTAGATGTGAAAAGCATAATTGAGTGATTCTTTAATTTTGTGAGCTTTTCGCAGGATACTTGCAAACCAAGTAATCAAAGTGCATAAAATATATAGTCTATTTAACTCCTTTTTGACACTTATCAGTCATTATTCACCGACTTTTTCTTGTGGTCAATATATGTATTTGTTTCAGATCTAAAACACAAAAACTCTAGTTTTCTTCTTACAATTTTGGTAACACTTAAAAATAATTATTTTAGCTGACATCGACAATTATGCGATTAAGGTTTAGGCGAGAAAACCCCTTAGCCTAGGAAAGGTTAGACGAGGGCTAAGTTAGTTGAGTAAGGGAGAGTTGATTCTTTCACAACTCTACTAACTAAGAACACGGGTCTTAAGGATCTCAAACTTAGTCAAAGCTCAGTAGGACTGAACAACGATGCTTACAACCCACACTCCATGTTTATAATGCCACTATTCATAAAAGACAACGAGAGAGGAAGCACAATCATGGGGAAATGTGCACCAAGGATCATGTCATGAAGAACGAAGTTGAGAGTCGAATCAGTTTGTAACTTTTGATTGACCAATAAAAAGAAAAAATAACGATCATGTGCAAATTTCCGATCTATAGAGATCAATTTTGAATCTTGTAACTTTCGATCTAAATGAAAAACCTTCGAAACGGTCATCGGAAGTTACAAAACCTAACTACCGATCGTGTGTAGGGGTATTTTCAAGATTTTGGGGGGCCCGTAAGTAATTAGGGGACCCACAAAGCAATTCTAAAATGGCTAAAATTTTCATATCAAGTACAAATAGCCGTTCTCAAAATTCGTCTCCCACCGGAAGAAAACACCAATCACCACCGTAGCAAGGGTTCAACTTCACCACCTTCATTCACTTCACAATGAGGATGACAGTAGAACCAAGCTACTCACCAAGTTCAACAACTCCCAAAGAAGAACTTGAATGGCATCAATTACCAAAACACCCTCTCTTCTCCACAGCCACCACTCACGCCGTCGCTGGCAACTCCGTTTCACGAAACCTACTCGCTTATGACGGTGCCAACCGTCTCTATTTCTGGGACTCCAACAACAACCACCTCCACCGTCTTTCTCTTCGCCTCGGTGATCCTGATCCTACTTCCGTTCTCGCTGCTTCTCCTTCTAAGGTTCTTCTCTCTTTCTTTGATTCTTCGATTTGAAATTAGGGTTTTGTAAAATGGAAGTGAATGTTGATTGATTTTTGTGGTTTGTGATGGATTTGAATAGGTTTTGCAAACGGATATTGTGTTGGATTTTGAGGTGAATAGGATATCTATCAATAGGAATGGAACTGCGATGCTTCTTTTTGGGAATGAAAGACTCTGTGTTATGTATCTCTATGGACGTACTTCCAAGAAGGATGATGTTAACTTGATTTGCAGGTAAAAACTTCAATTATGAAGCACAATACAGGCACGGCATAGACACCAACACAGATGATATTTTGAGAGAATGACATGATTCAGGGTAATCACTTGCGTCAGTGTTGGACACCGACACATTTCGGATGCCAGACATTCCTTCAATCATAAGTTTCGGTGTTACGGAGAGTTTAAATCACTCATGTTTTCTATAAGATCATTATTCTGCTAAGCATTAGTGGCTTCTTATGAATTTGCCCTAGTTAATCATGTTTCAGTTATTCGTTTGTATCTATTTGTAAACCACCCTAGCACAACTAGCAATGCCAATATTGCTAGTTTGGACACCTTCACCCTGGTTCGAACCCGGGAACTGACTGTTGTGTGTGTGAGTTTCAGTGTTGTTTATTAAAAATGAATAAATTATTATTATCACATTGTTCTAGTTTAGTTTTGAGGTGTATTGTATCAGTAGAAATGAAATGGCTGTCATTAGTGTAATTATTTTGATGCTGGCTGGAATTATGAACTTTCCATTACCATTTTAGAGAGTTGTATTTACATTTTTTTGTGGGGTTTGTTTTTGCAGGACTATTAGTGTTGGTTCTCAAACACATCCGCTTGGAAACAATGATATTCGTGTATTGGAAGCCTCGTGGCACCCTTACAGTGATACCCATTTGGGAATCCTTTCTTCTGACTCAGTTTTTAGGTAAGCTTTTTATAATAATTTCTTTTATCTAGGCAAATGTTGGTGTGTGATATTGTTTATTTACTGTGTGCCTATGGTGTGACTATGAAGTGTGGATGTTGGTTGTTCAAACTTCATTGGGTCTTGTTGATTAATGTTTGACTAGGAATTGTATTGGAATAGGTTCAGAAGCAATAGTTTTCTTGCTAAGAACTTTGGGTGACCTAGTCCGGCAGTGTGCCGCGACTCAGATCCGAGATGGTATTAGTGGAAGGAGAGACTTCGTCCCATTAGGGAATAGCTGAACTTATTTATATAGGCAAGAATGTAACCTTTTCTCCTATTATGTGGGGAGCATGTAGCTAGAAACCGCTTCACCTACCCAGTCAATGCCCAGACCAAGTTTTGGAATGCATTTAATAGGGCACGTGCCCGAGATGGTAGGGTTCATGGGAAACCTGACCAAGTTGACCTCATCCGTGGCCTAGATAATCTCCTCTGTCGGCTGAGTTAATCTCCTACATGGGTCGAGATGATCTCATAAAAGCGGGCTAAACTCATGTCATGGTAAAAACATGACAGTCCGCAGCCCCCCAAGCATTAAACATGTAAGGTGAAATGCTTAAGAGTAATGGCTTATGAGCTTTCGTTGGTGAACTTTGCTTTTGTTGCCTACTTTTCCTCATGGTTGTCTTATTGTGTTGGTTTCACCGCTATGATGCATGTTCAGCGTCGATATGATATTTCGATCTCGTCTTAAATCATTAAACAACGACTTATAGTTTGTACAGCCTGTTTTAGTAACATTGGGGCCTTTTCAAAATCCTTTTGCGGTAATTTTTTTATTTTTTATTTTTAATTTCAAAAACCTTATTGAGAGTATTCTTGCAAGAACTTTTATGAGGTACCTTGCGCGACAACGGTATGCCGAGACCAAGGACTAAGATGTCTATGGTAGAATCAATGGCCTCCTCCAAATGACCCCTAAACGCTTTTATTTATAGAAGTGAGAGAGGGAGTTATTCGGTAGTGGGTGAATTCCGAGATCACGGGCTGTGATGCAGAGATAGTGAAGAGTGGGCTGAGATAGATGCTTTTATATCTATGACAGTTCACAACCCCCAAGCACGAGGCCTTTAAGGGCGAAGTGCATAAGACAATAAGCTGAGATAATAACCCAGTACCCACATTAATGAACTGTATTTTGATGTTTCTCTATGTTGCCTTTATTCACAGTTGCTTAAATAGAAACAATTGTGCTAGAAGAATTTTTGCCTATTGTATTCGAAACATACAATTTGAGAAGTCATGCTGTAGCCTATAGCCTCATAATTTAAGATACCGAGTTAATTTTCCTTGATGGCTTTTAACAAAATAATTTCGTCTCTTAAGACACTGATGGGTTTAATACGGTCAATACCGAATTGATCTCGTTTTGACAATTCATGCTGCCGAGATAACCTTGTTTTGACGATTTATTTATATACATGCACTCCTTTGGGGGCAGAACCCATTGGATTGAAGAACGCTCCTTTGTGGGTGAAACCCATCGGAACACTCGTATAGGGGCGGAACCTATTCGAGCATAAGGTCATTCTCAAATGACAGTTGACCCAATTTAGTGGAGTTTATCGTTGTTGTATCTGTTGAATTGTCGCGCATTTTCCTTACATTTTCCTGAAAAAATAGAGATCACAGAGGATGAACTTGTAGTAAGTGGGGTAAGATATATAGAAAATTTCATAACATAATCACAATATTATGACTATCGTCAGCGTAGAGTGTAGCTTTAATTCCTTTAGGGGGGTGCCGAGCTGTCAAGTCGGTGTAGGTTCGATATCTTTCGTCTTTTATCAGTGATTCGTTAGCTCTTGGCTCTTCGTGCTGTAACTCGGTTGTATTTGATCATTCTGACATGTCATCTCTTTGTAGTTCCTGCACTATGATCAACTTGATGCTCTGATTAGTTATAAAGGCATTGAGTAGTAAGTCGGTATATATTTAAACTAATGCAATGTTGAACTTCCTTTGTGCTTCCATCCCCTGTGTAGCCATACTTAAGTCTGACACGAATAAGGCATTAGTACTCCTACTTTCAAAAGCTAGATAGAAGTTGTATATAAAGTAGAATATCAGAGAAGTTATAAGAACAAGTATGATAATTATATCTCTTAATTGATGTATGGAAACAACGAGCAACAATGTAACTTTGTGAACTTCACCGTGAGGCTCACGCTGATCCTTGTTCATGGAGGCACTAGGCATCACCAATCATTCGATTTGCATGTACAAGATACAAAACTTATACGTCCTTAAAGCTGATCATTCAACACATGTGAAACTCTGAGTACCGAATCTTTGAAACGAATAGCACCTTCTAATTAGACATTATCGAAATATGGTTCTTATGGGCGGTTTAACAAAACATGCGCCAATTACAAAAACCACTTTTTTAATAGGCACACTTTCTCTTTGTGGTATTCCACCTTTTGCTTGTTTTTGGTCCAAGGATGAAATTGTAAATGATAGTTGGTTGTATTCACCAACTATCATTTAGACGTTGATATATAATTAGAAGGTGCTATTCGATAATGTCTATTTAGCATTACCGAATTAGAAGTTCCATAATTGTAAACAAACTACAATAAGTTGAACCCTATAGAAAAAGTATAAAATAGAAATAAACTAGATAGCTTCATGAAGTTTTACGGATAACATACATTGATAATAGTGAGAGAAAAACTTATGTATCAGTGCTATAAAAAGTGATGCTTCAGTGACACTAATGCATTACTGTCACCAATAAAATATTCCACTTAAATCTCAACTAACCTGCTCAACCTATAATCTTAATACGGGTTTTATAGGAGAAATTCAAAAAGAAGTTGCTATGAGAACTCTGGTAATCAGTGGTCAGATCAGATCACGTGACCTATTTTTCATGATACTTAAGAATGTTAGGTAATTCTCAATTCTAATGTAACATCCCCTATAATTATGAAACCATTTCATACACTACTTATAACTGAGACTGGAGTCACAATAGGAAAAATATCTGGTTTATGGATGAAAACGGTTTTCCCAAAAATGTCTTAAAAATACATCAAAGTAAACACAACATCATAGAGTTAAAACAAGAAGCACACGATGACTGTAGATACTCCACAAAGGAGGGACACATTTAGAAAATAATTTTTTTTTGCATATCCCATTGATCCATTTTCTACAATAACCGTTCCTTGATTTTATGTTATTTTTAAAAACTGGACATGTTATTTCGTGTCTAAATTGTTTCATAAGGTTTAGCCGTTCTCCTTTGATTTCTATGTATGTAGATCAGTATAACATCATTTACATAGCATCATTTGGTTTCACTCTTCCCAATGAATTAAACGCAATCAAGGTGATCGGCATTTCATGCAAAGCATGCTTGACATTAAGTAGTGATGCTAAATATAATAATTTTTATTAATGGACAGATGTAAAGGTTTTGTAGAGACAACAGTAAGACGAAAACATAATTGAATGATAGGAATAGAATAAAAGAACACAAACACCCGAGTATAAATCATTCACGAGCCTTTAAACCAACATTGGAAAATGAAATAGTAACTGTGCTCACATATCCAAAAGCAATTAAAACTAAATCATGATAACCAAAGAAAGAATGAAAATAGAGGAACGCAAACACCTGTTTCTTTCCTTCAATGATTTTGCTGACCGAGTATTGAGGCTTGATTCAGTTTTACCGGTCTCCAAGGTGGGCGTCAAATGTTCTTGCTAAGAACTTTGCGTGACCTAGTCCGGCAGTGTGCCAAGACTCAGATCAGAGATGGTATAGTGGTCGGAGAGACCTCGTCCTCTTGCTAAGAACTTATTTATGTAGGCAAGAATTTAACCTCTTCTCCTATTATGTGGGGAGCCTCTAGGTAGGAAACCGCTTCCCCTACCCAGTCAATGCCCAGACCGCAGACCGAGCTCTGGAATGAATTTGCAGAGTTAATAGGGCACGTAGACGAGATGATAGGGTTCATGGAAAACGTGGCCGAGTTGACCTCATCCGTGACAAATTATGAGGAAGGAAAGGTCAGTTTGATGTAATACTTCATATGTGACAAATTATTATTATTCAAGTTAATGTCCTACACATGTATTTGAAGTCTTAATGTGTTAATATAAGAGGATAACAAACTACCTGACATGCCCTCTAATTATATGAATATATTCTGAATAATATTCCACCCACCGTTAGCTAATATGTCTGACTGCTAAAGATTCTTTATGCATATATCTAATAGTTAAATTTTATCAATGTATATTAGCATATAATTTTTTGGCCTTCGATTGGGTTTTTCTCATGCATAAAATGTTCATTAACAAACAAAAATGTTCAGACCCCAAGTCCCCAACATTCCATATACAGATGTCTTTTGTTTTGTTTACATCTCTTGATTGAATAGGAAGCTATTTGACCGAGGCTTATGTTTTCACATTTCGCTCTAATTGCAAACTCGTCTCTGCAGGCTTTTCAATCTGGCTGTGGATCTTTTGGAACCAGAGCAAGAATATTATTTACAGCCTGCAGGGCCTGGTAGATCCAGAAATGCCTCGTCAATGTGTCCAGTCGGTTTTTCTTTTGGGGGAGACCACTTGTGGGACAGGTTTAGTGTAAGTTCTCTGGATATTCTGTTTAACTTAATTTTTGTATATTCTCATTTTATCTTTTTTCCCTTCGAAATGCACATTTATGATCTATCTGGTTTTTTACCCAGTCCTTTTGTTTGTCATGCATTTTCATGTTTTCTTTTTTTGGTCTAAGAGATTGTTGCGTTGTAACCTTTGATCATGCGGGTATCATGCCTTCGAAGTTATTTCGAAATTTGTTTATGAACCATTTAAGAGCATTCACGTAATGGTCTAAGCTTTTGAGAGAGCTGGTCATGGATAGCATGGCACGTGTAGCCTCACTGGATCCATGTATAATTGACTACCACCTTGTGGAAAAAGACTTCTGTTGTAATAATCTTCATGTTTGAAAACTTCATTATATTTGTCTCTGGCTACTTAAATTTTCAATTTTCATATTTTTCTTTTTGTGCTATTGAACAGGTTTTTGTTGCATTCAGTGATGGGTCTATCTATGTAATTTGCCCTGTTGTTCCATTTGGAAGGTATTTTACTGATCTTATTTTACCTATCTGCATTCTTCTTTGATATTAATAACATGGCATCGATTATTTGATGAATGATTGCTATACTACATCAATGTCTCGGCTATTTGTAGTGCTCATTGGGTTTATGTTACATGCAGTTATTTTCTTCCAGATTGATCATATGCTACCCATTTATTGATACTTTTACATTTGTGACTGTTTTCTCTGCTCATCCGCAGTCTCTTCCAATGTGAATCGTTATTAGAAATATACAATGACGCACATACATTTGGGCTAATGTCAACCAACTCTGTAGCGGCCAGTAATGCAACATATGCTATCTCATGGCTAGAAGCCACATTTCCCGAGTTACAGAACCAAGAAACTGAAGGAGACAGCTTATCTTTTTCAAGAGCTCGTGCTTATGCTGTCTTTGACGCATCTCTGGTCTTGCTGGTATACTTATATTCCAAGTTAGACTCTTGTCAGCTGCATCATAAATAGATAGAAAAAAAAAAATTCCTTTTGACAGTATGTAGTTGCAATGTCTAAGTAATATGACTATACTTCTTTATGGTTTTGTTTTCTAGGGACCTCTGCGAAGAGTAGGTCAGAGTGGAAATGAAGACTCAGTTGGTCGTAGTGCTGAATGTGAGGGTCGCGCAGTTAGTTTTCTCTACAATTCAGTCAGCAAAGACTCTATCTTGGTGACTGCCTGGAGTGGTGGACAATTACAGATAGATGCTCTAGCTGATGAGATCCAACCTGTCTGGAGTGTTGGCAGTCCACCTCGTCTTCGTCTTGATTCCCGCGACGAAATTCTTGGCCTTGCTATGATATGTGAGTCAATTGCCTGCAGCCATATGGAGAAGCTTGACCATAACGCCTGGTTGGGTAATCCGCCTCCTCTGCTGAGACTGGCTATTGTTGATTTGGCTCTGCCACGAAGAGCAGAAAGCGGTTATAATATTTCATTGTTCGTTGACACCCTTATGCCAGAGAGAATATATTCCCTTCACGATGGAGGGATTGACTCGATAGTGTTGCATTTTCTTCCATTTACAAGTCAGACAAATGGAAAGGATGATACAATGAGGACACCTTCTGTGCATCCTGTTCTAAATACCTGCCAGAGTGGATCCGCTTCAGAGCCTTCACTTTGTGGTTTTGTGTCATTGTCAGATTCATTTGGATATTCCTGGATTGTAGCTGTTACACTTTCTCAAGAATGTGTTGTGCTTGAGATGAAAACTTGGGACCTCTTGCTTCCGTTAAGCATTGATATGGAAAAGAAAAACATTCAATCAGTTGGGCAATCAAATGAGAGAGATATACAACCAATAATTAGCAAAGAACTGCTTAGTGGGCCCAAGGAGGTACTTGTGCCTTGGGCCTCTCAAAGTTTACGTGCAGTTGCAGCTGATTCAATTGAAGGCCGGTCAACATTGCATCAGTATTTCAAGCTATTTCATGAAACTTACGTTGAATATGCACATAAGGTAGGACTACAATATCAATCCCAGCTTTTTCTGTTGGTTGAGTTCTGTTTTCTCATTCTGACCTGGCATATCTATATGTATATTTTCTAAAACTGGGCCTCATGAAGTCACCATTTTATTTGATTTGCCTTTGCATGAATATACTCCTAGTTATATTTGACATTTCAATATTTTTTTTCCCTCTAATATGATTTGGCCTGATTTGAAGTAATAATCTTTAGGTCACAAGAGTAATTATTGTATTGTCTGTACAGAAGTCTTATTAAAGTTTTTACATTATTGGCCATAGTTTCTTTCAAATGAGGTAAACTTTATTGATAAATGAGGTAAAGTTTATTGATGAGAGAAGAGACTAAATATTGTTGTGCAGAGATGAGAACATTAGAGTGGACGAACGGGTACACATTACAAGATAAAATTAGAAATACAAGATTTGGAGAGAAAATTGGGGTAGTTCCAAATGTACAAGTGATGGTAGAATATGGGTTTGGAGGGTTTGGGCATGTGTGAAGACTTGTAGAAGCACTGTAAGGGGGGTTGACTAGATGAAGTATAGTCCAATAGTTAGAGGTAGAGGGAAACCAAGGAAAACTACAGACCAAACAACCAGAGATCTAGAGGTAAATAGGCTATCTTTAGACTCAATATGTGGTAGAAATTTATAGCATGCCATTGATTGATTATTTAGTCTATCACACCTAGTGGGAAAAAACTTTGTTCTTGGTGAAAAAAAACGTTACTGATCATCACTTGTGCAATATCTTTTGATGAGGACATATATATTTAGAACATATTAGAGGTGCTCTATTGTTGACAAAATTATGTGAATTACGTAATTCATTAAAATTTAATCCATTAGTTCTATATCTAAATGGTGTTATACAAGCATAATTTGAATAAAGTTCTGCCTTTTGAAAATAACAGTTGGCTTTTCATTGCATATTCTTTCCTACTAGGTGCACCTGGAACTCAAGCATCATGCACCACAGTTGAAGAAAATCATTAATGACCAACATACTCGATTAGGTGATGCACATCAGAAACTTTTGAAAGTTGAGGAGAAAGAGCATATATTACAAAAAAGAGTTGATCGTGCAATTCAAATGCACAATTCTTTGGAAGAGCGCTTACAGCATTTAAGGAACTTACCTGGTGCTCACAAAAAGCCACTGTCCAAAGCAGAGCGACAGTTTAAGTCTGAACTTGGTAATGGTTGCTTGATCCCTTACTTTAGTATCTGTCCTACTGTTATAAAATTTTGATTTTTTTTAAACACTTTTATCATTTAATGATTTGCACTACTCATATGCTTTTCACATGAACTCCTCCCGGACCTTGATAAGTCCGGTCTCTTTTTCCTAGCCTATAATCCATTACTGTCTCTGGCTCTCTGCATTATCACATTGAAATTTCTATCTAGAAAGATTTTTAGAAGTACTTGATCACACCCTTATTTTTTCCCAGACCACTTCAAGGAAGTTGAGTTGGATGCTTTGCATTCTTCTGTTGAGGCGGTAAGTGCAAGGCTGAGAAGGCACATGCATGCTTCAAAAGCTAGTCAGCAACAAAAGAAAATATCAGGGAAGAAAATTACTGCTGGGGATGATCAGATATCCATACTCAAATCTGCGCTTGAAAAACTTTCACTTGTAAATATTGAAAATTCAAAGAAAGTTAAGATTGTTGAGTCCTCATTGAATAACACAGAAAAAATCAGCGGAGAATCAAGTCTGCCTAGGCTTAAGAACTGTTAGTATTTATGATCTGTAGCACCAGTGTGGTTCTGAATTAATCTCCTTTTGTTTGTAGTCTTACCATTTTTGTCACCCTAATGTACCTCATTGAAGTTTGAGTGTTTCACGAAAAGAGAAGTGAGAACTGCAGTTAACATAATTATTTACATTATAAATAGTTTCATGTCAATGTCAAAAGGAAAAGAGGTTGCAAAGTTTGTATGTTGTATTGTATTTGTAGTTAAATTCCTTCTCAATTGTCAATATCAGAGAAGAAATTCCAAGATGCCTTGGCAATTTTTTTTTTTGAAATGGAACGTGCACATTGTACACATGCTTATCAATTGGCTTCTTGAAGGCTACAACTGCCAAAACAATGTACCTGGATTTGTTTAGTGTATGTGCTGCAAACGTTTCTCTACAGTTGTGAACAGTTTCTTCCAATTTTTCACTACATTATGAGCTGAGAATAAACGCAACATCAAAATCATTATTATTAGCAGTAGCTGAGATGGGAAATTAATCTCTTTTGCTCAATTTATGCTACCCGATCGGACTATTCTTTCGAGACTGCTGAGTAAAACAGACAGGTAATTGTAAATTATTACGATGGTATCTATATTAGTCGGGGAGGAAAAAAAATACTTTTCTGGCTAAATAATGTAGAGTTGTTTTCAATTCGTGGCTCTGCAGATACTGTTGGATTCATATTCGTTTGGGATTTGATTGTTGTAATGTAAGACGTTAAATAAATACTTGTAACAGTTGACAAGAATTATACTGAACATCATTATTATTTAATCATATAGTTAACCCCGCCTTGGATGTATTTTATTTTAATTATGTCAAAATTCTTTGTAAACATTACCGGTTGTGAAACATTTACCATGACAACATATTGATCATCTACAAATTTCTAAACTGGCAGATAAACTTTTATTGATTATTATTGTTTATTATTTATATATAGAATCAATTTGAACTGCTTAAACTGATCTACACACTCAGCTCTCTTTTTTCCTTCCTGTATCTGCTGTGTATCCAATTCCAATGCTTGATCTGGGTTCTTCTCTCCGCTTCACTAAAATAGGATACCTCTTCTGCGTCCTAGTGGTCGGAAAAAACACCAGCTTATCTTCTTCAGCAGGAACCCAACTGCCATTGAATTGAAAACCAAGCATTAGTGACTTAAGAAACGAAACACTTCTTTATTGTTTGATCATATTGATGAAATGACTCTAAAATGTGCACCTTAACATGCAAAATGCTTTTACCTGATGCGAGTGACCATGCGGTGAAGGAAGACAGAAAGAACAACTCTGGCAAGCTCATAGCCAGGGCACAACCTTGGCCCTCCTCCAAATGGTGTAAATATGTTCCCAGGGCTTGCTACAGCTTCTGAGTTATTATTCTAATAAATTTTGATCACAAGTTATAAGCAACTGAAGAGTGTAACTCAACATAACACTAATTTGATCAGCAATAATAAAAAACTAGTCATGTACCTGCCATCTCCATGGATTGAAGGTGCGAGCATCTTTGAAATGTTCAGGATTCAAATGCACAGCACGAAATGATGCAATCACCTTCATTCCCTTAGGAATTGTGTAACCTATTATTGCAAAGTGGGGCATTGTAAATTGACATGTGCTTTGTCTATTATATGATATAATATTATTGACTATATAGTCCATACAGTTTTATTTTCTTATAATACCTTTTATGTTTATGTCTGTGGTTGTTCTCCTAAATATGGCACCAATTATGTTTGCAACCCTTAAGGTCTCATTCACAATCTGCATAGCCCAATCGGTTATAAATTATGATTGATTAAAAGTGTAGTGTCACTGCATATAAATTAATTAAGTCCTGTATTATATGTACTTACGCATTGAGTAAATGTCATTGACTTGTAATCTGTCCATTCCAGTGCTGCCTCTGGCTCACTCCTTGCTCTGATTTGCTCATGCTCTTCCTGTCAAATAACACAATTCAAATCTCAAGCCTCTAAAATCACACAAATGAGTGATAGAGAATATTTGACATTATAAAACTTTTTACACGGATTGTGTGGGGAAAAAAAATCAAACTCTGTGTAAAATAGGATTGTATTTTGGATAATGTAATTGTGGAGAACTAATATGATGTATAGAGTCTTACAAATTGTGGTTGGACCTAACACAACCCTACAAAACCAGTTTGTGAGGTGAATATTGCCCCCACTTATAAAACACATATTCATGACATACTTTATTCGATGTGAGACTTTGACATATCCCCTCATGTCCACCACAACTGGTGCATAATATAATGGTGGGTGACGCCATAGTTAAAAGTTGATAGAAGGTATGCAAAAGATATTAGAGAAAACTATGATATTATTTTAGAAATTGTGGTGTAACCTAATTTATACAATTCCATAAAATTGACTTTAAAAGGTGACGATTGTCTCCACTTATAAATATTTTTTCATGGCATCTCCATGTGAAACTCTAAACATAGAGTACACCAAAATATTGCAAGGTTCAAATTAATCTATGGGCTAAGAATTTGGTGCATGGTGGACCACCTATGAAGGTGGTGCATGATACCCTTGACCTTCATTTTAAGTGATCCAAAATAGACATCGAAATTAGAGCCCCACGATTTCCTAAGTCATACGACCGATTTGATGGAAGGGGTCCAAAGAGAATAAATTTTGCACAAAGAAAGTGCATGGTGGCAAGGGTATTTTTGTCTTTTAATCATAGAGACAAACGAACTGGTCAAAAAGACCGAACATGAAGCGTGCGCTATGGAAGTAATAATTTCAACACTTTCTTCGACCACTGTCTCTATAATTTTTATGCATGTGTACTTTTCTACCATGTTTCCACATGCAGATACAATTAATGTTTCATTTGCAGTCTGAAAAAGTGTCAATATTCATTTTGTCAAAAAATATCTAAATACAATACGTTTAATGCACTAGTAATTATACAGGGTTTCATTGTTAAAAAAAAAGAAAAATCGGTAGATTTATGCCTATGAAGTACATACATTCTTTAGATTGGATGTGTTTCAGTGTCCGACACCAACGACATATATATAATTTCATGTGTCAAATGCAGTGAAGGGAATTGGTTGTGTTATAGAAAAATGATGACAAGAAAAACTGAATGTGGCTCCGAGGAAGAATAGTGAATTAGAAGAATTAAAAAAAAAAATTAGTCACTATTGAAATGATGAAGATCACCATCTCAAACAACTCAACCTGACGACCTAATATCTACCCCTCCCCTTCTTCTGCGGCTGCCCCTAAGTCAAGCCAATGCATGAGTTTCAAATTTAAATTTCAACGTATTAATTAACTGCAGTGAAAAATTTAAGTCGACATGCTTCAACCACAGGTTTTAAAACGAATCTTCTACTTGACAATACTGGGGGAGCCTTTTTACTAAAATACTTTATACTCTTTCTTCATTTTGTAAAGTATATTGAAGAAAAAAAAAAGCTTTTGAAATTTTTTTAAAAAATCCTACAAATTAATAATTTTATACGTTAGATCTTAGGAACTAAATATTCTTAAGGCATTTGTTAAGAAATCAAAAAAAGAAAATAAACGATACTAATAAATTTTATGTGAAAAAGTTGATTTCTAAAATTTCAAGGTGTTTATGCATTATTTCTAATATAAATTTCTTTTTTAAACTTCTTAACAAGTGTTTTCGTAGCATTTTTCATAATTTTAATGGTTATACTAATCAACTTTTTTTTGTGTGAGTGAATTAGTGAATACGGTTTTACATATAGAGATGTAGCACTAGTACGGCAAGAAATATTTAGATTATTACCTATAAATCAAAAAAAAAAAAATTTTAATTTTTCTAGTACTGGATTAGTATTAATTTTTTTCAAAAAGAACATAAGCAGAAAAGTCTATCCGAGGTTGAGGTGCAGAGCATAGAGTGGAGAGGATCAGATAACGAAAACGAGGTTTCAATGAAAGCATCACCACACGGTGGATAGAGAGTGGAATAATGTGGATCATGGATATATATGGACATTTGTGGTGGGGTTTCTACAACCCACAACCATACGGTCTTTACTAGTCTAAACCCAATTTAAATCATTTCATGGAAATATCATACCATGTATCAACCAAAAAAAGACAAAAAAAATGTTTGTTCTTCCACATGAAAAGTAAACAAGATGCACGTGTAATTTTGTATCGTAGCTATAAGTGTCCATGTAGGGTATTAAGTTCCTTAATGAACTTGAATAGGATCACCCTAATTTGTCGTCAATGAAAATAGTCTTTGGTTAGACTTTATAACACAAAATATTCTATTAACACAAACAAAATGATAATCTAATAAATACTGAAATACTTCTATAGTCCTATACGTCAGAAAAAACTAAATAAAAAAAGTTGATATATCTGCATATACATTAACTTTTATTGATTCAATTTTTTATTACGTATAGAACCAGAGCTAGTAGAAGATATTGTGGTAATTAATTACTTACCTTGAGTTGTGCCAAGGCTAAAGGAGTTTCAGTGAGGAACTTGATGGCAAGAGTCATAATAGTAGAAGTAGTTTCATAACCAGCAACGAGCAAAGCCAACATAAAATCAACTATTTCCTCGTCTGAGAACTGTTCACCAGATGCCAACAATGCTCCAAGCATGTCATTCTTTTTCTCATTGCCTATTTCATTCTCTTTTCTCCTTTGTCTCACTACTAGTGTCAGTGCCTCTGCCACCTTTGTTCTTGCCTAAAAATATCATATTACACACATATACTAATTTAGCTTTCTAATGATTAAAAAAATAATTTAATTTGTATAATAAAATATCTGCATCCAATCATATTTCATATCTATGTTAAAATGTGATTGAAAATATGTATAAAGTTTTTGTACATTTTTTTTTTGAGTCGTTCCTTCCGATTACATTTACATATGGTATGAAACTTTGACCCGTTTAAGGATTTGAATATAGTTCCACTCAAACAAATATGATATTGATAAATTTGGTACCAATGATGCATACCTATTAAACTCATAAAGGAAAAAATAAAATAAAGGTGCACGCACCTTGATGGCTCTACGGTAGGTGGTAGAGAAAAGAGGAAATGGGAGAGTGAAAAACCCTTCAATTACAAGCATGTACTCTTTCCTTAAACTCTCAGTCCATTCATCAGGATCAAAACTCATCAACTGTTTAACTGTCAGCTCAAATGTTATCTGCAACAAAACAAATATCCATCATCATCGTCATCATCGCAATCAATACATAAACATTTCAACCCATATATATAGTTGGACACCCACAACTCTCGTACATCATTTAACAACTCATTTTCTTTTTATATCTTTATTCCTATCATATCATTTAACTATCATATTTATCGTATCACTCTCTTTATCTATGGATTTTAGGTACAGAGAACTCATATTCCTAAACATTTTTAGCAATTAAGGGAATACAAAAATATATAGTAGCCGTATTATTAAAGAAGGAAACAAAAGAAAAAAGAAGCCCCTTCTTTTTTAAACATGTCTTTTCATATATTCATACATATGCATGCTATACGCCTCTATGATGATGACCTAAAGTTTATTGAGAATGATCATTCTCCCTTGCAGCAGGAAAACCTTTTCAGTTATGTTAACGTGATGCAAGGATTATGTGCAAGGGAATTGGACACATTGTACTGAACCATGGAATCTGAGTCATCATTTACATCAACATCACAATCACATGCCAAC
>Ga0315913_1004646_pt1 | contig 16624 bp, 6 predicted proteins | sample MpolsnodulesMG_FD_207736 | JGI IMG/M metagenome (GOLD analysis project Ga0315913, IMG submission 207736) | Medicago polymorpha root nodule microbial communities from Los Angeles, California, United States - small nodules | ecosystem: Host-associated > Plants > Roots > Nodule | place: USA... | reverse complement strand
CCGTTGCTAGGAAAATCTCTCCACGCCTCCTCCACCACACCTTTAAAGTCACAATGATCTAACCAAAAGTTGTTAAAATGGAACGGCCTCAGCCCCCAATCCCAACCACCATCATTTAACACAAGCAGACAATGATCCGAGACATCCCTAGGAAGCACCCAAAGAGAATCATCTCCCCACAAGGAAGTCCATTCTTAGGAGATAAAAACCCTATCAATACGGCTCATGGATCTCCCATTCAGATGGTACCACGAGAATCTTCTACCCAAAACATTAAAATCTTCCAACTCCACCAACCACATAAAATAATTGAAAAGAATCATCTCTTCCCTTTGAATCCTCCAACTCAACCTTGATTACGATGAAATTCCTCTTTTTATACAAGTTTTGCCTGTTTTCGTGTGTGCGGAATCGTATGCCACATATGCACGATCATCGGGGGAAGGATATGTGAGACTGTGTTTGAATTAGGGAGGTTTGAATTGACAATGCTTTTTAATTAATTTTTATACAAAGTGTGATTCTTTTCCAAGAGAAGTTTATGAGAGAGGATTGTGGAGGACCTCTGGAGACTTTTAAAGGCAAAAGACGTGGTAGTGGTTCGAAGATCTAGATCTAAGTGGCTTAAATAAGGAGACGCTAATTCAAAGTACTTTCATAGGTGTGTGGGTCGAGTTCTAATACTATTAAAGCATTAAAGGTTAGCGATGTGTGGGTTCAATCACCTTTGGTGGTGCGTAAGGAGGTCTTGTATTTCTTTAGAAATCATGTTAACTCATGGGAAAGGCTGGAGATATATGGAGCTCCTTTCTCTAGACTATCTATAGAGGAAAACAATTTTTTGATTAGACTGTTTATGTTGGAAGAAATAGAAAGTGTGGTCGGGTTTAGATGGCTTTAATTTTGCTTTTATAAAAGAGTTTTGGTATTTGATGAAAGATGAGATGTGCATTATGTTTGATCATTTTCATGGTAATAAGGTAGTTCCAAGATATTTATTGACTTATTTTGTGGATTTAATTCCAAAATTGGCTACTTTGTTCACTTTGAAGGACTTCCAGCCAATTTCTTACTAGGAAACCTCTATAAATTACTTTAGAAGGTGTTGGCAGCGAGGTTGTCGGGAGTGATGAATACTATTATATCGTCTTCTTAAACGGGTTTTTAAAGGGTAGAATTCCGGTGGATAGGGTGTTGGTAATTATTGAGGTGATTGATTTTGCAAAAAAAATAAAATTCAAGAGGAAGTGTTTGATTCTTAAAGTTGACTTTGAAAAGGCATATGAATTGGTGGATTGAAGATTTTTGGAGTATATGATGGTGAGAGCAGGTTTATGTCCACAGTGGGTGGCGTGGATGAAGGTTTGTGTGTGTGGAGGAAGTATGTATATCGTAGTTAATGAAAGCCCAACGGAGGGAATTAACACTCAAAGCGGGGTTAAAATAAGGAGATCCTTAATATGTTTAAAGATTTTAAGTTTGGTTCGGAGGGGATAGAAATATGACACCTTCAATATTTCAATAACACGCTTTGTATAAGAGAAAAATGGTGGAAAATCTTTGGATTTCAAAAGCATTGTTAACGGGGTTTGAGATTACATCCGGGCTGAAAGTAAAAAATTTTCTCAAAAGTTGTTTGATCGGGGTTAATGTTCCAAGTGATTTGATGAGTATGGCGTGTAATTTTTTGAATTGTTGCGAAGAAACCCTTCCGTTTAAGTACTTAGGACTTCTAGTGGGGGCTAATCCAAAGAGTATGCCTACTTGGGAGCCGCTACTAGAAAAGTTGAGGAGGAAGTTTAATTCTTGGGGGAATAGGCACATAAGTCTTGGTGGCCGCATCGTTCTTCTTAATGCGGTGTTAAACTTGATACCTAAATTCTACCTTTCCTATTTGAAGATGTCGGTTAATGTGTGTACGTTGATTGTAAATATTCAAAGAGAAATTCTTTAAGGAGGGTTTTAGAGGGTTGGAAGTTGTGATGGGTTAATTTGAAAGCGGTGTGTCAACCTATAGAAAATAAAGGTTTAGACGTGAGGGATGTAAGGGTGATCAATTTGAGTTTGTTCGCAATATGGAGATGGAGGTAGTTAAAAAGTGATCGGGCTTTGTGGAAAGATATGTTGGTAGAGAAATATGGAAGTCGTGTGGGAAGATTGTTGGATGATAGTGAGGTTATGTGCCCGTGGTTCACATCCCGGTTGTTGATGGATTTAGTGTTTTTAGAGGAAAATGGGAGTGGTACCTGCTTTAACTCGGAGGTGGTGAGGCAAGTAAGGAATGGCCGGATTACTAGATCTTGAAAAGATGTTTAGAGGGGGGACTCCCCTTTATGTTTGCAATTCCTTAGACTTTTTGCAATTTCAAATCATCAGGAGGTATCCATTTGGGGAATTTGGGTGTTGTCTAATGAGTTCCGGGATTTTGCTTTGTCTTGGAGGAGGAATTTATTTGTGTGGGAAGAGAGAGTGTTGGAGAATTTGTTGGAGGTGTTGAAGGGAGTCTTTAGTACACAAGAGGAGGATTATTGGAAGTGGAGACCGGAGGATAATGGTTTGTTTTTGGTAGACTCTATGTATAAGGTGTTAGAAAAATTGATTGTGTGGGAAGATAGTTGGGGCGATATGGAGAAGAAGGTGTGGGGATACTTTTGGAAAGGCCAAGCTCCTTTAAGGGTGGTGGCTTTTTCTTGAAAGCTTTTACTTGATCATATTTCAACAAAAGCTTATCTTACTAGTCATAACATTTTTCCTTTAGATGATTTGGGGAATTGTATATTCCGTGATAGGAAAGGGGAAAATTCTAATAATTTGTTCTTGTGCTATGATATCTAAGGTGTGGAAGTCGATTATGAAGTGGTTAGATTTTATGTTTATCAGTCTTCCAAATTTGTTCATTCATGTGGAATGTTGTAGTAGTGAGGGGTCCAATGAAAAATTGAGGAAAAGGTTTTGGCTTATTTGACATGCGACAAATCGGGTGATTTGGATCATTAAAATTTAATGAATACGGTTAAGGGGGAGGATGAAAGGTGATTAAAGCGTTGTCTTGACAATGGACTTTGGCTAGATTTAAGGTACCATCTTTTTTGATTATGAGTGGTTTTGGAATCCTAACGATTGCCTCCAAAGATTATATGGAGTGGGTGCGTTAGTGGTTTTTATTTGGCTTGTTATTGATTGGAGGGTTAGTTCATAGTGCAGGAGGGGTGTGTTGTTGGAATACGCAGCTTTTTGTTGTGCACCTTTCGATAGGGAGCTTCTGTTGTGCCTTGTGTCTCTATTCCTTCTATTTTTTGGGGTGGGGCAGCAGTGGCTGGTCTTGTTTAGGGTGGGTGTTACTGCATATTTATGGCACTCGGTTGTTTTGTATTCTGTTCAGTTCTGGCTTGTTTTGCGCGTCTTGTGCAAGCTTGACTTTTAATAAACTTTTGTTGTTTAAAAAATAACACCTTAAATCCTGAGATTTTATTGGAGAAAGGATAAAAAAAACTTTCTCTCTTTGTTTTCTTTAGTGACTTTTCTTTGAAGATAATTAAGATTTCCTATTGGAGAAATCTTGAAGATAATTTTTTTTAAAGAGTGATAAATTAATGTTTATGATTAATATATTTTAAATTTTAAGAATATTAGAACAACAAATATTAAATTTGAAAAATTCATATAAACCCTCTAAAACCCTCCTCTAATACAATTTTTTAGTTCCTCCAAATGAGGAGGGTTTTATATTTTGACGAAAAATAAGAACTCCAAAGCCCCTCCTCCCAATATCCTCTATTTCTTCTACTTACTCCTTCCTTTTTTTTCTTCCAAACCCTCACTTTCCTTCCCCTCTAAACTCGCAAACAAAGTCTAAGAAGTCTGATTGTGCTGAATCTTCCAAATGGTTGATGTCTGTTGATCATGAATTATGACACTCGAATAAGAGCTTGTTTGGCTATTTGTAATATATAAAGAAGTAATGGAACAATCAGAAGAGGCGTCATTTTTGGAACAAATCTAATAGGCTGACCATTGCCGGATGTATTTAGGGAGACACGGTCATCACAACTTGATAGATAGCTTTACGTTGACTTGGGTACCACGTTATATCTGCACACTCATGTTCATGCTCAATAGTAACAGCTTGATCTCCCAAATCTGAATCACTTTTTGCCAGATAAGTGATGGATCGCTTGAACATTGGTTCTAGTTTTAGAGTAACCTACAAATTCAAGTGATTAGCAATCATCTTACAAAAAAAAGTCATTAGCAATCATCTTAATTAAGCTTTTTTACATTATAAAAAACATGATGGACTGAAATCAATTATTTTTTTAATTAGTGGAGAATTAAAAAAATTATAACATAGTTTATCATCTCTAATAAACTAAGACAATTTTTACGGTACTCAAATATCAGTGTGTACTAAAACAACTGATGTTTAAATTAATAACTAAATGAGTTTTTTTTTAAAAAAAATATCTTTTCTATCATAAAAATTATAATTAGCTAAATCTTATCTACTAAAACTGTCAGTGATTTAAAATTATAATAAGTTATACGCATAAAAGTAAACATTGATGATTTTTTGCGATAAAATGTAAAAAAATTTATATGATTCTTATAAACATTGGAATGTTGTTTTTTCAAATGAAATGATATTTTTTAAAATATAAAAGTACACAATAATTTTTTATTTCATAAGAATAATCTTTAATTTATTGATTTAGAAATAAAATGTATCAATCCACTTCAAATAACGAAAGTACCATAAAAGCTTCTATAAACTAATAATACTAAATTTGTGTACTTTGTCATTATTTATAAGCATCTTTGACCCAGTCCAAAAGATGTATATTTGTTTTGTGAAAGAAGTACGGAGAAGAAGTCACCAATTTAACAAGATCTTCCTACATTTTGTCTCCAAAGAATTGGATTTGGGATGGAGACCATAAGGAAGATTTATGTTTATTTGTCATTATATTTGGATAGGGGGTAAATCTCTTTTACCCAATTTTCCTATACTCTTTTCGTTATCCACTCAAAAGAATAATAAGGTTAGTCAAATGGGTCGGTGGGTTGATGAAGAGTGGTGTTGATACTTTGATTGAAGAAGGGATCTTTTTTGAAGAGAGGAGAGCTTGATTCAACAAACATCTTGATATGGTGAAATATTTTTATGTCACTTTGAGTGGTAAATTTTTTCCTTAACGGATTTAAATGCGGCACCTAGAAGAAGATTAAGGGGAATTTGGACTAGTTTGCCTCCCTAAAATGTCTAGATTTTAAGTTGGCAATTCAGTTTTGGTAGACTTCCGACTCACTCAAACTTATCTTGTACAAGAGCTTTGTTGGTTGGTGTGACTTTGATTGTGTGTGATGCCCATCAAGGTTTTGCAACTCGAGAGTTTACCTCAAGTCGTTTTGTCTAGGTAAACTCGACTTGTAAACTCGACTCGAGAACTCGTACGAGTTTACCTTAAAATTAAAATTATATAAAATTTATTATATGCATGACATATATAAGCTAATATAATATTGTAAATAGGTCAATAGTGCAAAATATGACTTAATTACAAAGGCAAATTATATACCAAACTATCATAATAAAACGTTATGCTCAACTTAGCATCAAACTACAAAAATTAACGCACAAAATCATAAGTTTCATAAGTCTCTAAGTTTAAGTCATCCATAAAATAATCCAAAAAAACAAGTTTCACAAGTTCCTAAAGTTGTTAATAAAATTATCTAAAAAATAAAATAGTTAATTTCTTCAAAAGGTTGACAAACACTACCACCGCAACCTTAACTGGCGTCGCAATCACTGGCGTTGAAATCTGAATTTCCACCGTCGGAATTACAACCCTAACTGGTATGTGCTCCCCTGTTCATGGTTTGAGAACACAGAGAAGAAAGAAAAAGAAACGTTTCATTTCAGGAACGTGTTACTGTAAAGGTAACTATTCAGTAAACGTTTCAGTCTTTGGGCTTGTAGAAAAGGAATTGGGTTTTGAAAAAAATGGGTAAGAAAAAGGCATTTTTTTAGATGTAAACTCGTAAAACTCAGTAAACTCGGTCGAGTTTACACGAGTTTACCGAGTGTTAACTCGGTCAAACTCGTCAAACCTTCCGATTTTACCAAAAATCGAGTTTACCTCCAAGTGAACACGATTTTGGTACCTAAAAACGTAAACTCGATAAACTCGAAGAGTTAACACTCGATTTGCGGAACATTGGTGCCCATGTATTTAAGAGGTGGAGGATCACTTGTTTTGACGGTGGAAGTATTTGGTATACTATTTTTAAATTGATCGAAACACGGGTGATTTTACCTGGTAATATTGTTTCACTCCTTCACTATTTTTCATTATCTTCTTTGGCTAAAAAAACATCGAAAGGGGCTTACACTCATTTGGCATGCAACAATTTGAAAAATTTGGGAAGCTCGGTGTGGTAATATTTTCTTCTAAAGCTTCAAAAGCAGCGGAGATTGTAGAAGCAATCAAAGTCACCTCTTGAAGATGGTTTATTGATGTATTACGAATGGTTTTTGAACCCTCTTAAACTATCTTATTTCTTGATGTTGGTTGTTTGTGTTTGTGTGGGGCAAGTACCCCCTATACTTTTTTCTCGAATTGTTGGATAAGTCCTCTTTGTACTTCTCTCATAATTTAATAAACTTTGATGTTTAAAAAAAAATTAAAAAATACCACTGTATAAAGTTTACACCGGAGAGGATTTGTTTCACAAGTCCTAAGCCTAGAAAAGATGATGATACAATTTAACTACAGATTTAAAAAACGTATACAATTAGACAAATGGATCATCCACGTTGTTTGTTTGTAAAATAACGTTATTCCTTCTAGAAGCTTTATTCAGGAAATGATCAGAAAAATAATCATGTGCAAGGTCAACTATTTTAAGTTTGTTTATCTCCACAATAAACCAAAAACCACTAATTAATTATCTCAATAATTGGTGTCTAATTTGCAAAATGAACTACAAAAGACAACTAATGAAAGAAATTATTATGGTAGATATAATAACAATACATATTAATTAAAAGCAGACAATTAGGCACAAGATTAATAAATTTAATCATGTGATGATTCCCTTTCTCCTGAAGACATGCAAAAGAAATGTGTTATGTCATAACGTAGGTCAAATTACTATATAGAATAACATCTTGGGATCCACCCAACTACAGTTATATAATGATAAACTAAGAATATTTTTAAAACCATTTATTCAACTAATCTTCTTTAGGTCATCATAGTAGAAATCCTTCTCAACAATTTCACATAACTCTAAAGAACTCACAAAATAATCACTATTTTTCCTTTCAAAGATGGCTGATGAAACGGTAGTACGGTTTGGTATTCTTGGGTGTGCTCAAATCTCTATCAAGTTGTGCAAAGCCATAAGACAAGCACAAAATGCCACACTAAAAGCCATTGGAAGCCGTTCTATGGAAAAAGCAACTGCTTTTGCGGCGGAGCAAGGGTTGCCGGAGGTGGTTAGGGTTTACGGGAGCTATGACGCTGTTTTAGAAGATAATGAGGTAGACGCAGTCTACATCCCTCTTCCGACGGCCTTGCACATGACGTGGGCTATTAAGGCCGCCGAGAGGGGGAAGCATGTGTTGTTGGAGAAGCCGGTCGCGATGAATCTGGCTGAGCTCGACCGGATTCTTGACGCTTGTGAGGCTAATGGAGTGCAGTTTATGGATGGTTCAATGTGGTTGCATCACCCTAGAACTGCAAAAATGAAGGAGGCTTTGCGTGATGAGCAACGTTTTGGTCAACTCAAATGGGTATGTTTGCATAATTTGATATATGTTTGATCATTTTATTCATATTTTCTTTACATTAATAGATTATCACTGAATTGCCCTAGCTATAAACTTTTTCTATAATAATCAAAATTTATTTGAATACAAGAGGTACTCAAATTACCGACAATAAGACTACATCAAAGAGGTCTACTCCATCAATGAAAAGTAAAAAAAAAAAAAAAACTTTATTTTTACCTCTTAAATGTTCTCTACTTTCTCATCTAAAGAATATTTTTACTGAGTAGATGCATTAATGTACATACAGCATATATAATAAAATCAAACTTAGTTAAATAATATTAGTTTGTTGTTAGATTTAATTAATATTAAAGGTTGTTTGAAATTTAATATTATGAAATTTTAAATTGTGTTTATTATAGAAAAGGGTTTTAAATTATGGACTAGCTAGAGCACAACTATGTTGTAATATTTAGGGTAAATATTACTAGAGGTCCTTTAAGTTTTAGGTTTTTAGTAGATTGGTCTTTTAAGTTATTTTGATCACACATAAGTCATTTAAATTTAAGGCTTGCAACAGATTGATCATTTAAATTATTTTAATACAAATGTTAATCTAAAGCATCTCTAAGGTGTAACTCATATGTTAAATAATTTAGCTGAGATATTGAATAAGAGATCCAGGGTTCTAACTATAGGTGAACAAATAAGCTGGTATATGGATGGGTTGGTTGATTAGATAGTCAATGAGTTGTTTCAACCCTTACAATAACATTTTGATCCAGAAAATTGATATATATTTGGTCAAATATTGAACCAAGTATATCAATTTTTGTTGATTCAAACGAGTCCTATAAATAAGACCAAAGAGGGTCTATATTACATAGTAACTATTGAAACCAAGAATAAAATTACTAATATTAGCATATATTAAGATTTATAAAAGCTCTGTGATCTTTCTTAAAAAGAAAGTGAATTTATTAGTAGTGTATTTTAAAAAGTATGAGAACATAAAAATAAAAAACAATAACAAATTGAGAAGAGGAATAGTACTAAATACACGTTACGGAACTTAATTACCCAAAGAAATCCAGCTCATACACAGCTATATGTAATATGTGGAAATTTTGAATTCATGATCTTGCTAAATGAAGATTGAAACATTTTATAATTTTTCTGATAATGGTATCCTTCTACACATGCATGAAAGGAATCATGAGTGTGAATGCGTGTGTAATGAAGAGTAAATTAATTGAATAATAAACAAGTTGGTTTTTTTTTTGAAGGAAATAAACAAGATGGTTTAAAAAACAAGAATTGCACAAAGATTAATATTGGTTCCACGCTTAATATCTCTCTCCTTTTCAGGAAAAAATGGACTATGAATTCAAATTATAAACAGTTAATGTAAAGAAAATAATGGTATTTTTCTTTAAACCATAAAATATATATTAAATGTCAATTTTTTTCTAAGTGATCAAATATATTAGATACTACTTCCCATATATATGTGAAGATCTCTTAGGTGTGTGATCGGTAAACGTTCTTTGAAGATTGGGGTTTGTCGTAACCCTGATGAACTCTTGAAGCCCTACTCACCTAAATTTGTTTTATGATAATAAAGAGTCATACTAATTTATGCTCTTACGGTGCATGTTAAGAAGTTAAAAAAGGAATTAATCAATAAATAGACAAGTTGAAAAGATAAAATTTAAAGTTTTCAAAATTGCGAATACACAATTTTCAAGATTTTATTTCCACTTTAGATTTCTTATTTTGTGCCCTTAAGATAAAAGTTAATATTTTCCAACAAAAAATATCAAATAAATTATTCTTTAATTCTCACAATTTATTTTTGTTTTTTTCATTTACTTTGCTGTTGAAAAATAATTAATTTTTGTAGGCACGTTTACGAATGCCTTAGCTTTTTCCCTAGTTTTATTTAAGATGTGTTTTGTTCTTTTAGATATTTGCTGTACTTTGTTTTGCTCAAAACAAAGTGTAGGTACCCCATTTTGGGGAGCTTTCATCCAAAGAAATGGATAAATCCTAGTGAGTAGGTCACTTTTGATGTCAAATGTTTGCCATTACTTTACTAGACATGATAGTATTAAGCTTAATCAGATCGATAAGAATGTGAAGGTTAAACCCGACAACATTTTTATTATACTCAATTAAATTAATACTATTAAGAATATGTAGCTTTTTCTTGGTAACTAAGTCAGGCATCATTCAAAATTCTATAAGAATATGTGATGAGAAAAGTGTGGTGGGTCATTTTCTATGGGTTTTATAAAAATATATGAACATGTTCTCACGTGTGTCTAGCATTATATTTTTCGTCTTAAACAATTAGTATGGAAAATCCGATAGTTAAAAGATGGGTTGCATTCTTATCGATCTATGTATCAAGAATCTCCTCAAGAGAATTTTGTTTAAAAAATGAGCTATTTCAATCCATATAAAAACGAATAATTCTAACAAGTGCTTTAAGATATTGTTTAAAAAATTCTTAAAAAATTGTGAATTGGAAATGGATGTCAAAGATTTATTAGGTCACCACTTTTTTATGTAAAAATTATCTTAGTTCTTTAAACAATGCATGAGGGTATTTGTTAGATTTGTTAGAATTTTCCTATATAAATTAAACATAGAAAAAGAAGCCAAAAGTAGCCGTTCAAAAAAATAAAATAAAGAAGAAGCCAAAAGTTAATTAAAGTGTGAAGATGAGGAATTGATTCAACATGTTTGAACTAAGAGATAAAGAATATAAGGGCATAGGTAGAACTTATCTAACAACTAATTACTAAAATATATAAATAAATTGTGAAATACGTCTATAAATGAACAAAACAACCTTCTATTCTCAATTTATTTAGGGGAGACAGTTGCTAGGCATTGTTGTTTTGGTCAATGAGGTATTTTCTTTCTAATAAATAGTGACATACTTTTTTTGAGGTAATTTTAGAAAGACTTACGATTCACGAAACCAAACTTAATTTAGTAGTAGAATAAGTATTGGTGAAACTTTGTTTCATTACATGGATAATATGGATTTACAATTCACATATGGTGTCTATTTTACAAGGTCGGCTGGGCTAAAGCCCTTAAAAGGTGTATCTGAGTTAGTTGAGATGATGATCTTATCTGCTTAAAAAAAGATATGGGTCTTGTATCTTCTTAATTTAGGTTCAAACCTAGTGCGAACTTGCATAAGCGAAGAGTTATTACCGATTTGGGTGGTGTTGTTTGTAGTTTTTTTGGGGTTTGTATCGAGTCAGTTGATCATCTTTTTGTTATAAGTGGGGTGGGGTAGCCTCTAAGGTGTGGTATTTGACTTGTAGGTTGTTTGGTTGGTCGATCGTAGTGCCACGGGATTTGGTCAATTTATTTTAGGGCTATATGGTTAGTTGGTAGAGATAATATTAGGCGTTGTTTTTTTTTTATCTAACATGCGGTTGTGTGGATCATTTGGATAGCCCGTAACTATTTTGCGTTCTCCGGTATAATTTTAGATGTGGAGGAATTAGTCCAGAAGCTCTAGTTCTCACTATGAGCGGGTGATGCGTTGGGAGACTTGTTTGGGTGTTTTTGACCACAGTTTTTGGTGTTTTTCCTGATTTATATGTTTTATCTCTTTGGTGTAGTTGGTTTGGTCCATTCTTTTTATGGTATGGGTCATTAGGAGGGGGTTTGTTTTTTTCTTGGTATTTGTGTGTTGGTTTCCTTTGGTGGTGGTGTCGGTCGTTGTTCACCTTCGATTTTTTTTTTTTTTTGTGGTTACATTTTCGATGTTCAAACTCACGTTATACATTTTTGTTGCCTCTTTTTAATTTTAATATGTATTTCTGTTTTCTATTAAAAAAAACTTGAACTCAACAAAAATTGAATTTAATTAATTTTTTTAACTTAGTGTTATATTTTTTATTATTATTTTAAATTATTTCAATTGTTTGACAAAAAAAAAAATTCCAATTGCTCACATATATTTCATGTTCGTTTTTTTTAAAGGATATTTCATGTTGGTTGTAGAAGGGTTGAGTAGTTATTTGTATGACCTTTGAGTCACACTAGTCTCTAATTTTTGTACACATCTCTCGTAAATAAATTAAAACCTTCAACACAAAAAAAAAAGAAAAGAAAATCATACCAACTATAACATTCTACGCGTAAAGAATAAACATAAAGTGTCTTAGAATGTTAACACGGTCCAACTTGATAAAAGAATAAACATTTGAATTTGTCTCATTTCAATTGCTTGATGACTCATTATCGCTCAAAAATACATATCAACTTAATTTAAAACATTACAAAGAATTTACAAGAGGATATTACAAAACAAGTATTTACAAATTTGTTCTTGAAAGACAACAATGGCTAGTAATGATGAATTGTTGGTAAACAAAGTCACTTCCTAATCATCTCATTGCTTAAGAACCTTAAATTCTTTATCACTTGAACCAACCAATTGAACCAACCTATTTAGTATTAATGCTAATTCTTTGTCATTTTCTAATTATTATCTCATTGCTTAAAAACCTTAAATCCTTTATCACTTGAACCAACCAATTTAGTACACTACGTGTACTAAAAACATACTTATTCTTTATTTATATTATTTCAAGGTATACAGTATTAATCTTAAGATTAAGTTAATGATTTTTGTTTCACGGCCAGAAAAAGTTGAAATATCGACGAAAATTTAAGACGGGAAAAACACAAAATTCATCTCTAATTTTATCATTAAATGCTAGTGATGCATAACTTGGTAACCAATTTTAGTATTTTTGTCTCTGATTTCTGTCATTATTTCAACTTTTCTTTATTAGTGTTTGCTTTCAAAATCAGATACATAGTTGCATGACATACAACCCTGGTCCTGAGTTCCTCAAAAACAGCATCCGCATGAAACCGGATTTAGATGGTCTTGGTGCTCTTGGTGACATAGGTTGGTACAGCATCCAAGCAATTTTATGGTCTGTAAATTATGAGCTTCCAAAATCAGTTCTTGCATTCCCAAAAGCTATACTCAATGAAGACAATGTAATCATATCATGTGGTTCTTCACTACATTGGGAAGATGGAAAATCTGCCACATTCCATTGCTCTTTCTTAACCTATGTAAACTTTGACGTAACAATTTTGGGAACGAAAGGGTCGCTTCGCCTTCACGATTTAACACTTCCTTTTGAAGAGAGTTTAGGGTATGGAACATTTTCGGAGTCATCGGAGATTGATTATGCAAAGATTGAACAAGGTAGGTGGTGCCCTAAGCCAAATGAACATGTTGTTGAGACAAAGTTTTCTCAAGATGTTTGGATGATTAAGGAGTTTGCTGATTTGGTTGGTAAAATTAAGAGGTTGGAAATGAAACCTGAGAAGACATGGTCAGTTATTAGTAGAAAGACTCAACTTGTGTTGGAAGCTGTGAAGGAGTCTATTCAAAGAGGTTATGAATCTGTTGAAATTGTGATGAATTAGGTTTAATGAAGTGAAGGATAATTTTAAAATGTGGTTGGATTGTGAATTCGTGGTTTTGGAATTACATTTTGATCTTTGAATTGTGAAAAATGACACAAATATTATTTTGATAAAGTCTTGCAATTAAAGTTGTAATGTGATTTGTGAATGATTCTAAAAATGTGATGCAGTTTTCTAAGTTGACAAGCACTGCATAAATCATTGATACAAATTACTGCTTCTATGCGGCGCACCATATCATGAGAATACACAAATGTCAATTCATTCATGTTAAAATATTCATATCATGTTTAGAACAAGTGCTGATTTTGGTATTGTGTTGACGGTCGATCCATTCGCTGAAATTAAATTCTATTTGTTCTTCACATATGTTCACTTTTCATATTTTTTGCAACATGGTTTCATAGTTGTGCGAGGGTTTGTTGGTTTGCGATCGTGATTAGTGAACTTTTTGTTAGGATAGATTAGGATTGATCACTGGGACAGATTTATAACAATGTATCTTCGTTTGAGTTGTACTTAGGTCAGGTTTTATGTCCCCGATCTTTGTATGTTTTTCTTTTCATTTAATATAATGTTCCTTTTCAACAAAAAAAAAGTGTTGTTTGACTCATTTACTCTCTTTATTACTTTAGAAAGATTAGAATCCACTATGACAACCATTGTTTTTAAATGAGAATGGACATATATATTCTTCATTAAGTCAGAAATAACAAAACATCATGAAATAATTTAGAACATTTGCTGGTGTGAACAGAAACAATAGATTTTTTATTTCCTCTAAAGAAATTTTTAATTTCCATGTTTTACCTTGTATCTCCTATCTCTATCCAAAGAAGAGACTTGGTTCAATCAGCATGTGGATTGTGCATCCATTACCAATATACTTTACAATCTTTTGAAGTTGAACTACATGCACAAGTTGTTAGATTTTCGCTATAATCTAAACGAAATTCTATGAATAAGAGCTGAAACGAAATTATTGAATGAAGCACATACCTGAGGTTATTGCTCTTCCTTGAAGATGATGAGACCCTTCTAAACTTTCCACAATCTTATTTTGGTTGGGTAAATTTCTCAAAGAGACTTTAGGTTTGGGGAGCATAACAAATGAACTGCACTCATATATTATATATAACTTTTGTCCATCAAGAAGTTATTGAACGTGCAACAATTACTTCTCATTCCAAAGGGTGTTGGGTAGTTAGTGTTGGAAATCAAGTGTGTGTCATTATGTCCCACATCAATTAGAAATGAAGGAAATATTGGATATATAAGAGAGGGGGCACATACCTAATGCCTTAAGGTTTTAGGTGGAGATATGGTGTCCAAGTTTCTTAGCAGTCATGGAAGTTTAGCCAACTGTCGCTAGCGCTCTCCAGACTCCCCCAACAGTTAGTAGATAACAAGTAGTTGCTTGTAAAGTAAGAAAACATACTTGAGATCATCAATGTCATAAGTGATTGAACGGTTTGGCAACTTTGTCAAATGATTTGAAGGTGTATTATGTTAAATGAGATAATTTTTTTGTCTTTTATTCAGATTTCAAATTAAAAAAATAGTTATGTAAAGGGGCATTTTTTTTGTCTTTTGATCTTGTTTTACTTTTTACTTATTTTAATCGTATAATAACACTACCCACTGTTTATCGTGTTAAGCCGTACTTGGATTTTCCGCACTATATAGACATGTCAGAAACGGACAAGAGTTTGGAATAACAGTGAGATGAAATCGAAAGATAAAATTGGGATTGAAAGCTAATTGGAAAGTGAAATTGAGTTACTGCAGAAAATCGAATGTGGAACCTTAGAACTTGGGGAAATTAAGAGAGCAAAATTGCGATAAAAAAACAAAATAGTAATTGCAATAACATAAACTGAAAAGGAATCAAAAGAAATAGATGAAGAAAGTGAAACCGAACTTGAACTTGATTTTCTCGAAAAAGTTAGATAGGAGAAAAATGAATGAGAAAGGTAACGAGAAATCGAAGATGAGAAAGTTATTGGCTAAAGTGCACTTTTAATTCCTTAAGTTTTAAAAAGTTGCGATTTTAGACCCCTATGAAAAAAAAATGACAAAAGTGACCCCTCATGTTTAGGGAAATATGCTCTTTTGACCCCTAACATAAGGGAAATATGATCTTTTGACCCCTTATCTTTTCAAAAAGTTGCAATTATGGTCCCTTTTTTGGGACATGTGGCGTCTTCTCAGCAATTTTGGGACGAAAGGGACCAAAATTGTAATATATTTTAATAGAGGGCCAAAATCGCAACATTTTAAAACTTAAGAGTCGAAAAGTGCAGTTTAACCAATTTTATAAAAAAAATGCAACTGAAAATCAATTTAGTTCTGATACCATATTATGAAATATGAAATCCATAAACAAGATTGAGAGAAAGCTCTTGAAACTCTTTTCTATTGATCAAAGTAGAAATATTACATATGGGATGTTTTAATAAGGTGTTATCGTTTATGTAGGCACCAATAATTTGTAACTAGTCTATATCTCTAATGAGTCGTATTTGCAAAGAAATTTTCGTTGATGTTCTAAGATGATTATTGATATACTCAATTAGAAATCTGTCTTGGAACTCATAAGGCGAGATTTTGATCCTTGTTTTGAGTCTTTGAGTGACTCCACGATGGGGCAGTGTGGGCACCTCAGTCTATTTTATGCACGTTTCTTTCTCACTTTTCTTAGTGCATAAGAAAAGCCTGTGATGGCAAATCATTCCACCTTATCATAGGACCATGTCATATCATCAACAAAAATCTATTTTGATACAACATGTTTTGGTCAAAAAGGGTTATATAGAAAGAATCCTTTAATTTGAACTAACTAAGTCTATGTTTAAATTTATAAATGATTCTCCATGATTTTAGCAAGAGCAATACTATGTAGTTTCAACAGTCACGATGTTACGGAGTTTAGAAAGAATCACGATGTTATGGAGGTTTTTCTAAATTCACCGCTCATTCAAATTTAGACTACAAAAAGTCATTACTTAGTGTTCTCTTTTGGTACGCCCCTTTGTACCACTAATGACATGGCATGGAAACTTTAAAAAATTTATCCTTGTAAAGAATGCTAAAAAAATAATAATAGATCTAGCAAATTAAAAAATTGATATTTTGTCTCACCTATCTGAGAAGATTACGCGATCTCCCGCTCGCTCCATCTCCCTGTCGTCGCCATCTCCTCCCAGTCTTCGACGACCTCTCTCTCTCTCTCTCCCCCCTCTCTCTCTCTCCCTCCCTCCCTCAACAACCACAGATTAATTAACTACGATCTCCTCTAATGTTCGCTTCTCCTATCGCGATTCAACACTTACCGTTTGTCAAAGTCTCCATCGACGAATCTCTCCT
>Ga0315913_1004645_pt1 | contig 16626 bp, 13 predicted proteins | sample MpolsnodulesMG_FD_207736 | JGI IMG/M metagenome (GOLD analysis project Ga0315913, IMG submission 207736) | Medicago polymorpha root nodule microbial communities from Los Angeles, California, United States - small nodules | ecosystem: Host-associated > Plants > Roots > Nodule | place: USA... | reverse complement strand
AAAAAACGTGAAAAAACTTAAAAAAAAACGTGTAAAAACCATTAAAATGCATTGACCACGTCCAAAAAACGTGTGTTTTTGAGCTGTAACAACCGGTCAATTAGCGCGAGTTAACTCACGCTGAGCTATAACGTGCGTGAGTTAAGTCACGCTGCGTGACTTAACTTACGTAAAGTCTACACTAGCGTGACTTAAGTCACGTAAAGGCATTTCAGACATTTACTTTGAGAATGAGCGAAACAATTTGGGTAAAGAGCATAATTCGTTAGTGTTTGCAACCATTAGGGTTTGTTGTTGGTGCTTAGTAGTGACTAGTGATATAATGGGCCTCTCAAAACAAGCCCAAATATTACGATACACGTTAACAAACAACCAAAAAAGTGTTAGTTTCAGCACAAAATCAAAAGTTACAAAGCTTATGTGAAAATAAATTAATACAAAGCATTGATATATTGTTAAAAATAATTTTTATATTTTGGTTTTTCATTACTTTTTAGATGAGTCATTTAGTTTAATATGATTAAATGTAAATATTTTTTTTTAAAGTATTAATCATGTGGTTTAATTTGAAGAATAAGTTTGTAAAATTATGTGTATTTATATGTGACTTGAATTTTTTTTTAATTTTTAAGAGATCTAGTCATAGGGTTTAATAGTATACTTTTTTTTTTCTTCATAAGGACCGAGTCATTCGATTCAATCCGATTTAGTCATGCGGTTCGACCGTTGATCCAGTGGTTCAACCAATGAACCAGTGACCCAGTAGCCTTACCGAGTCGACGACCGATCCGAGTTTAAAACTATGCTCACACTAACCACAACTTTGGAATCAATGTCCAAAAACAAAATTAATCCCATTTGCCGGGGTTGGCTTCGTTCTCTGCTATGATCTGCTTTGCTATTTAATTGTTGGAGGCCATTCTTGTATCCCATTTATTTATAATGTTTCTGCCTCTAAAATCAAGCACATTTTTCTGTTATCCTAAGACCATAATACTAATTTAGTCATAACAAAAAAAAAATATTTATATAAATATTTAGTTAACGTTTTATCCTGGTATCAAACTAAAACTAGTCATGTTACAAGGATATCGACTGCTTCATATTATAATGATCTCATGCGTGCGTTCAAAATAGCACATGTGATATTTATTGCTTTCCATTATTCAGAATCCTTGATTTTTGTTTTCCTTTTCAATGTTGTTAAAGTAATGGCATCCAAACTAAATAGGAGTTGGCAAGTTCAAATCAACCATATATAGCGTGAAGGAAATAGATTAGCGGATTGGTTAACAAATTTTAGTCTATCTTTAAACTCCTTTGATTTACATGTTATTGAGACTCCTCCTAGAAAGCTTCGATGTCTCCTTTTTGATGATATTTTTGGCGCTTGCATGCCTCGAAATGTTCGTTTAATCGCTTAATTTTTTTTTTTTGGGCTCAGCCCTCTTTTTGTAAAAAAAGAAAAAAAAAGTAATGGCATCCATGATTGAGCAATAGTAAGTCCAATATTTTGATTATAAAAAAAAGTTCAAATTGTTGACCAAGAAAAGGCAAATTATGAGGGGGAGTGATAGGTTGATAGTTACATAAACTTCCTTGATGCTCTTGCACAATTAAAAAAAAACTAGTAAATATTATTGTGAAAGATTGTCTAAATGTGAGCTAAAATTGACAAAAACGATATGTGCGAAATTATTCTAGATATATGTTTAGAGAACTTCTTTTCTCATCTTATAACTTTTAAAATTGTTCTGGTCTAAACATCCTCAGATGGGAAAAACAATTTTTCTTTTCTTTTTCCGAATCAATAAATTGGGAAGAAGGGTACAATTTTAATGTAATGAGTGGAGGCAACAATATTTTTTTTTGAAGAAGCTGGAGGCAACAATTATAAGGAAATATAAATTGTATATGAAAATGTAGTTGAGAAATTAAAAGCCATAACGTTTACATCACTTTCACTGCCTGCATTACCAAGTACAAATGTACAACAGGACCAGTAAATCTCTCTCTTTTGCCAGATTGTTAAGAAAATGACAGGCAAGAAAAAGGACATTCTAAATACAAAAGAGTGGGGATGAAAAAATAGAGAAGAATCCCAATTTGACACCTTGGGATCAAACGATTATTAAAGAGTGTAGGAGAAAAGGGAGTGTGGTATGTATCAATATCAAGGTTGGAAAAGCAAAAGAAATGGTAAGAGACCCACATTCAACCCTAGAGATGAAGAAATTACTTTAGTCAAAGTAGAATTAAAGATGCCTTCTTTGACTACCCCGCTAATCTATTACTATCAACCATTTCTAAGTGAGGGTAATCGTCATCTTAAAAATCGATTTTGTGGAATTATGTCAGACCCATCAATAATTTTTAATATTGTATTAGATTCTCTGTTAAGATCCATTGGATCAGCTGCTATCAGATTTTTACTATCGGGTCACCCACTATCTATGTCCATAAACCAAGTCCAATTGTGTTTGTCGAGGGGCTTGTTAAAGAGTCTCACATCAAACAAAAGATAGGACATACACACTTCAACCAAAGCTATCACCCTCAACCATAAAGAAACAAGATCAAAGAGATAAGATTTTTTGCACAAAGAATAGATGTTCGAGGAGGATAAGACTATTAAATTGAAAGAGATAAAAAAGTATATCAATTTTAACATTTTTGTGTGATGTAAATATGTTTTCTAGTAAGTAGTAACGGTCTATACCGTGATCATTTACTTGGCATAGCATTGATCAATGATCTCGATATGCTTCATTATTGAATCCAATTATAGGGTACCCCCTGTTGTGGATAATAGATCCTAATCTTCTTGACAATGTAGTATCAGGACAAGCCACCTTTCACCTGGCAATTAGAAGATTCAAATTGTAGGGTAAACGCTACTACCCCTTTTAGTTATGCATTGCATGGATAGGGTCCCATTGATATTTAATTTTGATACTACCCTTTGTAGTAAGCATCACTGGCACAATTATTAGAGGAACATAAACTAAAGGAAGAAAACGTGGATGGGTGTGACCTTTCACCTGTTAAGATTTAGATACATGATTCTCAACCAACGTTGTGCATTATCAACCACTTAAGAACTAAAGAAACCCAAATGAAAAAGTTTCATGGTCTTGGAATTTATTGTCTTGCGAATGATTCCTAGGACAATTTGCATTAGGAAAAAACACAAGGGCTTTTTTTGTTTAACATTAGAACATAGGCCGGACAAGCATTTAAATATGCAATCTTATAAATTAGATAAATCTCCATGCTTGATTATATAACCATGCATAGCTCTATACCTTCAACTAACTTGCTACTACTATTATTTATTTATTTTTATTGTCAAAATGGAAAAATGTGTAATTCCTTCTATTTCCCCCCCTTCTATTGTAGCTTAGCTAGCAAGGCAGGGTATTTTCAGGTAACCACATAATAGGCTGGATCCTACATGAGGCCTTGGTTAAAGAGGAAAGATGTCATTGGTTTTTTAAAATGCGAGTTTGTTTATTTTTATCTTTAACTCAATGATATTTTTCTCTTTTAATAAAATAATAACATTTTTTCTTTGATACTTCTATCTTATTTCTCTTATGCCAAACAATATACCAAATCTATTTTATTTTGTATTTCTTTTTATCTTTCCACATTCTCTCTTATCTAGTTCTCTCTTCGCAACTTCTATTGGCCACAACACAAAAGGAAACAACAAGAGAGAACATGAAGTTAGGAATATTTTGTTATCTAAAGATTATATGACAAAAATGTAAAAGATATTTTATTTATTTAGCAAAATTAAACTCGGTTTCTGATAAAATCGGAAGGTTTGACGAGTTTGATCGAGTTAACACTCGGTAAACTCGTGTAAACTCGACCGAGTTTACCGAGTTTTACGAGTTTACATCTAACAAAAAAAATTGATCCTTTTTTTGGGGCCATTTTTTCAAAAGCCCAAAGACTGAAACGTTTACTGAATATTTATCCTTACAGTAACATGTCGTTCATGAGATGAAACGTTTCTTTTTCTTTCTTCTCTGAGTTCTCAAATCATGAACAGGGGAGCACATACCAGTTAGGGTTGCGATTCCGACGATGAAAATTCAGATTTCGACGCTGGTTAGGGTTGCAGTGGTGGTGTTTGTTGACCTTTTGAAGAAATTAACTAGTTTTTTTTTAGATAGTTTTATTAACAACTTTAGGAACTTGTGAAACTTGCTTTTTTGGATGGTTTTATGGATGACTTATACTTAGAGACTTATGAAACTTATGATTTTGTGCGTTAATTGTTGTATTTTGATGCTAAGTTGAGTATAACGTTTTATTATAGTAGTTTGGTATAATTTGTCTTTGTAATTAAGTCATATTTTGCACTATTAACCTATTTACAATATTATATTAGCTTATATATGTCATACATATAATAAATTCTACATAATTTTAATTTTAGGTGAGTTTATCTAGACAAAACGAGTTGAGGTAAACTCTCAAGTTGTAAAACCTTGATCTTAATACTTACGTTAGTTTCCTAAGATCAAACCCAAACCTCATAGTTCAAACTTTGAACTTCTCATTCAAACTCTTTCAACGTTTTTTAACTCACCAACTGAGCTTTTGGGACCAAATGAATGAATTGTGAGTGGGTTCCCACTACCAATGTAAACATTGTACTCTCTCTCTCTCTCTCTCTCTCTCTCTCTCTCGGGTGGATTAAGTATTAAGTGTTTGAATTTGCAGATAAAGGCCTCGACCTCGATAGAGAGCGAACGTTACCTCACCTCACCTCCCTGCCTGCACCTTTATTCCCCCTTCAAATTCGCTGCTTTGCATTCTTGTTGTACTCTTTAGTCTTTTTTACTCACAACGAGGTTTTTCCAATAATATCTCTCTCTCTCTCTCTCATGTGCTCTTCTACATTGTCTTCTTCATTACTTCACCCTCTATATCCTCAAAGTTTCAAACTTCACAACTCAAACTGAAAGAAAAGCTGTAATAACCAACTGGGTCATCATCAACATTGTTGTGCTTCTAAGATATAGTAATAGCTTCACTCACTCAACAAAATAAGGACCATTTCTTCATATTTTCATATATGAAGTTTTCTCAACAATGAGAGATGAAAACTTGAAGAAAACCACCAAGGTTTTCACAAATGCCAACTCTAAACTATTTCACTTTCATTTATATATACATTTTTTGGTATTAAGTGATTTTTTTTTCTTGGTGAAGCTTTCATGGCCAAAAACATTGGTAAAAAAATGGTTCAATATCAAGAGCAAATCTGAAGACTTTCAAGCAGATGATGTCATTTGTCAAGGTGGGTTTTTTCTCACCATTTTAATGTAATTTGAGGTTATTGGATTTGAAATATTGTCAAAAAAATAAGAAATTTTTATTTTCTATTTTGGGGGTGTGCTAGCTACTTGTAAGGCAAGATCTGTCTTTTGTTGTTTTCTGCTTCAATTGTTTCAACTTTCAACCCTTTTGTGTCAATATAAGTTTGTTTATTTTGTGGTTGTGTTTGATTGAATAGTATAGTAATTTAGTATATTAACCTTGGAAAGTGATTAACTTTATGGTTTTTCCTTTTTTAGTTGTTGATGACGAGTATAGGAGGAATTACTCAGAGGTGGAGGCATGTTCTATAAAAAAAAGCAAAACAGGTTCAATTTTCTTAACACCATAACATTCCCAAACCCCTAACTCGACCATGACCGAAATTTAGACCTCGTTTATGTTTGGTTCCACTTTTGGACGAGCCAAAATTGATTCTAAGAGATGTAGAATTGATTTTGACTGTTTGGTTCCTCTATAGTAGAATTGATTCTACTTGAACATCATTAGAAACTTTTGAATGTCATTGCCTTAATGCTTTTTATAGCCGCTAGAAATTGTAGCTTCTAATTCTAGAATTGATTTTTACACTCAAATTTATTGTTCAACTCACTTTTACATGAATGTGTCCAAACATAAATCACTTTACCTTCAACTCAATTTTAGTCAGAATCAATTTACTCAAAATTAATATTTCCCACCGCATAACCAAACATATTCTGCAGAAATTTTAGAAATTTATTGTTTTTTCATATTCTGCTTTTTTTAATTTTTTCCTCTTTGTTTGGTCTCCTTCTCCTGCTAATATCAAATGTTTAATTCTGAATACATAGAGAGATCAAGCAGAGGGTACATAGATGGAATGAAAAGAGGTAAGAATTACCTTCGTGAAGCTCAAGTTTCAGATGTATGTAATTATAGGTATGCTTCATGTACTTAATTACCATGTTTGTTGCCATTACAATGAAATTTAAGAATTTTATTCTCGAGTTATTTATTTTTCCTTTTGAATGCAGAATATTCGTTGCGACTTGGAACGTGGCTGGGAAATCACCTCCAAGTTATTTAAGTCTGGAAGATTGGCTTCACATTTCTCCACCTGCGGATATCTATGTTCTTGGGTAATTTAGGGATTATATAAAGTGTCATCATATTCTTTAGTCAGGAAAAAAGTTTAGAATTCATTATTATATTTTTGCATTTTCTTGGACTCAGGTTTCAAGAAATTGTGCCTCTCAATGCCGTTAATGTTTTGGGAACAGAAGACAATGGTCCTGCAAGAAAATGGCTAGCCCTTATACGGAAGACACTGAACAATCTTCCGGGAACAAGTGGTGGATACAACACTCCTTCTCCAATCCCTGCTCCTATTGTAGAGTTAGATGCTGATTTTGAGGGATCAATGAGGCAGAAGGCAACCTCTTTCTTCCATCGGAGGTCCTTCCAAGCCATGAGTCGTAGTATGAGAATGGATAATGAGATGTCACTTCCACAAACTTGCCTTGATCGTCGTCTCAGTGTCTGTGATAGAATGATATCTGGTCACAGGACAAGTGACTATGACACCAATTGTCGATGGGGTTCCTCAGATGATGAAAATGGAGCTGGTGAATCCCCAATTACAACAGATTATTCGCCAATTTCTTATAGTGGTTGTTTCCCTACCGAGGACAGTGACAGACCGAGAGGAAACTCGAGATACTGTTTGGTTGCTAGTAAGCAAATGGTAGGGGTATTTCTAACAGTTTGGGTGAAAAGTGATATCAGAGATGATGTTCATAACATGAAAGTGTCTTGTGTTGGAAGAGGATTGATGGGCTATCTTGGAAACAAGGTACATTTGCTAATTTATTTTAACAGTAGAGTTTATAATGTACTAGGCTTGAAAGAGACAATCTCATTTTCTTGGATTTCTGCAGGGTTCAATATCAATTAGTATGTCATTGCGCCAAACGAGTTTTTGCTTCGTCTGTAGTCATTTGACTTCCGGACAAAGGGATGGTGATGAGCTTAGGAGAAATTCAGATGTAATGGAGATTCTCAGAAAGACAAGGTTTCCTCAGGTCCTTGACACAAGTGATGCAAATTCTCCTCGGACAATTCTGGAACATGAGTATGCCCCTGATCTATTTCCACTCCTAATCTATGTTGTCTCTGGTCTTAAATATAAGTAAAAATGTAGGTGTATGTAGTCTAAATATATATACCTTTTTGCTTATATTTAAGTCCGTGGGGGAGTATTGTATATCTGATACTATGAAATTGAGAATCTTAATGAATATCACAACTGAGTCCTGATTTTCAAGAACTAAACTTCTGGTTTATTTGGTGTAGCCGAATAATTTGGCTGGGGGATTTAAATTACCGGATTGCACTTTCTTACCATGGAGCAAAAGCTCTTGTTGAGATGCATGATTGGAAGACTTTGTTAAAGAATGACCAGGCATGTTAGTTTCCCCCCTAAGTAACTGTGATGTTTCTTTCTCATGTTAGTTACTTTTAAGATTTACCTGACCATGTGATAGCTTTTTCTTTCAGCTGTGTATAGAGAAACGGCAAGGCCGTGTCTTTACCAGATGGAGTGAAGGGAAAATATATTTCCCTCCCACATATAAGTATTCAAACAATTCAGATAGTTATGCAGGTGATGATAGACGCTCAAAACAAAAGAGAAGAACTCCAGCATGGTACTCTTCTTTCTTGGCAAAGTGGCAAATGCTGTTATTTTGAAACAATTTTTTTTTCAAAGGATTTTGAAACAATGTTGTTATTTATATAGTTCTAATCTAGTCAAAATCTCTATTCATGAAGGTGTGATCGTATCTTGTGGTATGGAAGTGGCCTACAACAATTATCTTATGTTCGCGGCGAGTCAAGATTCTCTGATCATAGACCGGTTTGTAGCATATTCTTGGCAGAAGTTGAGTCTATTAACAGTAACCAAATAAAGAAAGGTTCTACTTGCTCCAGTTCCAGGATTGAAATAGAAGAGTTATTGCCACATTCACACGGTTACGACTTCCATTTCTATTGATGTCTACATGTGAATGTAGTTTTCTTTCCCTGATATCAACTTTGACTGATTGAGGGAACTTCGACTGATACATCAAACTGTGCCAGACAAGGTAATCCACCTCATCAAGAACATAAATTCCATCAATATTTTGTATTTTGCTTTGAGTTTGGCTTCTGAAAAATTCAAATTCTACTTTGCAATTAATTATCCGTAATTCGAACTCTACTTTACAGACCATGAAATCCATTTTTAAATTCTGGACTTTTGAATTGTGCTTGCACAAGTTAATGGAATAAGTTTTTCAGAAATTTCTTGACAGTAATGGATTTGAGATATCATGCAAGACTTATCCTTGTCCTTGATTTGGGACCCTTTCACTTGTAGGTAGGGAATGCTAGCTGCAATGGTGATCGAGTCAAGACATTCTGTTACCTTCGAAGTCCCTAAGAAGGTTTGTCGTTTGTCCACTTTCATTTTCTCAGTTTCTCTGTAATTGTAATTTTTTCTTTCTTAAAGTGTTAAAAATTGTACATGTTTCAATGTTGCAGCTGCAGAGTTTATGGATTTGTTAACGCCTGTTGAGTATGAATATTTGCAGCTCACAATCTTATTGAGGGTAGGATAATGGCTATGAGAGTTAACGATTTGGTGTTACAGGTTTCACAGTCACCATTCTCACATGCAAAAATACACTGCTGCCATATGCAGTAGTGGTTGATGAATCTGTAATGTTTGGAACAAAAATGGAAAAAAGACTAATGGGAAGAGAAAATTGAGATGATAGTATGATACTCAAGACTGTAAAGTAAATACGGGTTTGACTTAGACATGAACCCAAATATTTGTTCCTTTCTTTTTAAACATAAAAATTAAATTTAAATTAAAGTGGACAAAATCGAATTATGACAGTTATTATGGTTTGTAAGAAATGTTATGTAATCTGTTTTTAGTATTACAAAAGCTTTTATATTTGGTTGCTTGAATTCGATCCATTGGACAAATAGATAGATGGAAATGGTTCGCCTACCTTTGTGGTGGGAAATTCACCATGACTTTAGTGTATTTAATGTGAGAGTTATATAGGTGGTAAAGATGATGTTTTTGGGTCTTAAGGGCAGGCAACCCGAATCCCTAGCCGTCTATTTACAGATCCGGGTTGCCTATCTTTAAGGCGAAAAGACACAACACGTTTATCTCAGTTTCTCCTACATTACTCTTCTCGTATCATTTCCTTTTCATCATTCTCTTTGATAAAATACACTAAAGTCATGGTGACTCCCGCGAAAAAATTGTTTCATTTTTTTAAGCATTTTACAAAGTTTGTGACATCTTTTGAACGTGAGCTTATTAAATTACCAAGCCTGTAAAGTTAATTATACCATCTTCTGCCAAGATCATGTTTATGCTAAAACGTTAATAAAATTCACTGAACTGTAACCGGTCCATATATAACCATTATTAAAGTGTATGCATGTATAATCAGAACTCAGAAGGCATACAAAAACTAATACAAAAAGCAACCAGTTGCAGGCATAAATTCCTATGAGCATCTATGAATGCTGATATACATCAACAATTTAATGGATGCCAGAAACCGTTACAATTGCTATGATTATGAATAATGCAGAAGGTAAGAACGAATAATAAGACGGAGGAGACAGTGAAGGAAGAGGAGTCAAGACTGGTATAATTCTTGATGTTTCGGTGGGTGCTTCTGCAGCTTCCATTGGTGCTGATGATGGTGCCAATTCCTCTGCCAATTGCAGATTCTCATATGTTTGTGCGTCATTAACATCCAAAGTTTTTGAATCTGTTCCAAAGGCATGTTAGATTAACTTTTAATCTACTAGAGTTTATATTTGAAATTTTTTGACTTAGTATAGAACGACTGTATAATTTATTTTTTTTGGGTACAAAGGACTGTATAATTTTATATACTATAGAAAAGTGATTTGAGAATATCTAGTGGAGGTCAAAGATCCTAGTTACGGACTTACGGTAGATTAGCAAAAAATTAAGTGAAGAGAGACAGTTAAGAAAATAATTTCATTTCAGGTCTGTAAATTTTTAAAAGTTATACTGTTTTTTTTCTTTCAAAAAAATGTTACATTGTGTATACTTTAAAACTTGGGATTTATTTTCTATGCATTGTTAACGAATGTTTTTTTAACACATTTATGCTAACCTTGTGCATATTTTGAAAAATAACATATTATAGTAATATTATGTTGTGATTTGATTTGATTTATATATAAAAAAGTTTTATTCTATGTGCATAATAACAATTAATCTCTCCTTTTGTAAAAAAAAATAAAATTAATCTCTCCTGTCAAAAACAATTAATCTCTAAAACATTTTTTTTGAGCAAATTAATCTCTAAAACATTAAAACTTATCAAGTATTTCATTGCATCATTTATATAACAAGAAACAAGTCAATGAGTAAATTCATGCCATAAAAACTAAAATAGTCTAAAAATCAATCAGGTTATGGTAACAATCATCTATATTTTCCTTCATATTTTTAGCTGACAAGAATCATTTGCTTTGTCTCTTTTTCTCCAATTGTATTGCTCCTTGAAATTCAGCCCAATATTTTAAAAAGTCTAAGCACAATATTACATGTTTGATAGTTTATTTTCCCAACCTTTTCACCTAGTTCGGATTATGATATCCGAGATGTTGTAGGATGTTTTTAACATGTTTTTACACTACTCGAATTATAAATTTGAAATGTTGTAGGGTGTGTAAGAAACCCGAAGGATGGGAAAATAAAATCTTAATGTTTTAAACTACCTTGAGGACTTAAGGGAGTTGGAGCACTTGAAGGAAGAGTTGGGCTGTTTGATTCAATACCTGTTGGGCCTGCCAAAACATAACCGTTTTCACTTTTATGATTGTTTTTCAACAAATCAACACAATTTCTCATAAATTAATTACATTTTAGAAATAAATAAACAATTTAAAATAGACATAAAAATGTACTGAACATGCTAAAAAATCTTGTGTGTGGGTAACTAACAATCCCTTTGGTCATTCTGAGCTCTTTCTCATATATATGTTCAGGGCCGGACCTTGGGGTGTGCAAGGAACTCAATGGAACCGGATGTCTCCTAGGTATGAGCCTCAAAAAAATTAGTCCAGTAGGACTACTAAGTACTACCCCACTAAAAACAAAAATTCCTTATTCTCTTTCTCTCTGATACCACGCATTCCATCACAATCACTCCATCAGACTTTCCTTTTCTTCTTCCCCAATTTGATTTCCTTTTCCTCTTCGAATTATGCTCTTTACCGAAACGGTTTTGCTCATTCCCAAAGTAAATGTCCAAAATACCCTTATGTGAGTTAACTTGCGCTTAGAGTTGTCAAATTCGGGCCGGCCCTAACAAGCTTTGGGCTTTATCGGGCTGGGCCAAAAAACCCGGTTGGAAAACGGGCTTGAAATATACTACCCGAGCCCGGTCCTACACGGGCCGCGGGCTAAACGGGCCGGCCCGTATTAAAAATTACATTTTTTTAAAAAAAAATTACTATAAATTACTCCTGTAAATTTTTTTATAAATAATATTTTTAATATGTTTAAATAATGTCTAGCACAAAAATAAATTGTAAACATTTTCGTACAAACGTCGTAAACTAAAACGGTGAGGAAAACAATTTTAAATAAATTAGATACGTTATGGTTATAGATATTTATATATTCGATCTTGAAAATTATAAATAACGAAACAAGTAGATATAATTTTATATTACATTTATATTTGTGTTAATTCATTGAATTTTTACTTTTATTTTTTACTTTGATAATCAACTAAGTAAAGAATTATTTGAAAAATATATATAATTTATAGGATTTTATTAGTTATGCGGGCTAACAGGCTACCCGCGCCTGTTTGGGCTAGCCCTAACGGGTACCGGGCTTCTTAGGGCCGGGTTAAAAAGTTCTATTAAAATTCGGGCTCAATATTTAAGGCTCAAGCCCTATAATTAATCGGGCTAAACGGGCCGACCCGTATGGTCCGGTCCATTTTGACAGCTCTAACTCACGCTAGTGTAAAACTCAACGTAGTTAACTCACGTGAATTAGAAAAATGGTTGGTGTATGAGTGAGACAATCAAATGAAGAAGTGGCACCTTTGCTTGTTTCTGTTCTTGTTTGTCAACTCATCATGTCTTGCTATAAATTCATTAAAGAAACCCCACCCCTTCCCAATCAACTCATTTGTTTCTTTCTTCTCATTCCTCTCCATGTGATTATAATTTCATTAATGAAGCTAGAATATTATATTATATTCAATAAAGCTAGAGCCAATTACGTGGGTATATCAACTTTGACGGTTACTTTTTATAATAATAAAAATATCATACCTTTTATTTTAGAAAGAAATAAAAATATCATACCTTATTCTTTCTTCCTAAGCTATACGACAAAAATTCTTAAATGAAAAACGTATTGGTAGGGATGGCTATAATTTAACATGGATTGGACTTCCACGCCAATGCACTAGTTATGCTAAAAAAATTGAAATATGGGTGGAAGAAACCAGCGTGAGTTAACTCAGAACTCACGCTGAGTTTCAGTGTGTTTTTTCGGCACGAGTCACGTAGCGTGAGTTAACTCACGTTGCCATTTGCACTAGCGTGAGTTAACATGCGTAGGGGTATTTTGGACATTTACTTTGGGAATGAGTAAAACTGTTTGGGTAAAGAGCAAAATTCTTCCTCTTCTGTTGTCTTGTTTTAGGCCTATTAGAATTGGGTCCTCTTGCTTTTGGTGTTAGGTGTGTGCGTGTTTTTTTTTAAGATGGTTTGCGGTTCCTCATGTATACGGTAGTGATTTTCATCTTTGGGTGTATCACATATATATGACACCTTGTATTTATCTCTTAAAATATTTAAATAGAACACTGTTCTTTAAAAAAATACGCTTTTATTTTATTATGGACCTCTTTTCACTTACAGAGCCGAACCTCTGAATTTGTAGGAACATACTGTATATGTCATGAATAAAACATGTAAAAATAAAAAAGTTTTGACCAACACAACAACCAATTGTACAACTTGATTTTTATCATGATCAAGAATGCAAACAATGGAATAACAAAACCATCACAATTCAACAAAAATAAACAAGAACATCATGAGGCTAAAATAAGAGATGATAAATGAGAAGTCACACCATAATATACATAGAAAATCTTTAACAGATGTATAAAAAAAAAACATGAGTCAAAAGTATACAAGAATGAATTAATAAATAAATAAATAAAATAAATTAGTGAATCTCACAAAATATTATATTTTTCTCTCTGAATTTTTCTCTTACTTGGTCAACAAATATTATGTGTCAATTTCTCTTTTTTCATCATTATTTATTCTAGGTGTCTGATACTATTATGTTACTATGTTGCCCAACAAACACTTCAGTATTAATAATTGACAGTAAAATAAAGTCTTGGGCTGAATTGAAAACATAAAAGCAGCTAATTAATCAATACATGCCTAGAGCTGGTAAGGGAGAACTTGGCAAAGAAGAACTTGATGCTGCAACATAAAAAGAAGGGAAAAAAAACTATTAGAAATTCATTAGTTTATTAGAAAAAGATGTGGGAAATTAAAGTGTGTCAAAACGTACAAGTATTTAAAATTAGATTAGATGCAATGAGAAATAAATAGAATTTCCACCTTTGCACTGAACAGAAGCTCCATTAATATTACATGCTTGTGAAAGAGATATTGCAAGAACTTGGTTAATAGGTAGTTGGAAAATTTTAGCATTGGAAGACATCATAAGACAAGCACAATCCATATTATTGCTCATCAAAGACCTTAATGAATCACAACAAGTAATTGATGGTACTAAACCATTATTAGTGCTTCCTGTTATGATGTTAGCACAAGGAGTGAATGTGCTGCTAATCATAGAGGATGTGCATGATGAAGTAATTTGACCATTAACTAAATTTATTGAGGAGATTATAAGGGCTGCTAGTATTAATGTCATTTGAAAACAATTGAGTGGTTCCATTAGTAGTAGGTTTATGTTTTTTAAATTAAGGTAAGGGGTGATTAATATATAGTGCAATGGTTCAATATTATTTTGGAGAAGAGAAGTGGTAGATTTGAATATTTAATAAAGGAGTTCAACTACCTTGATTTTTCAAAGAGTCTTCATGTTAGTTTCTTCTGGTAGTATTACAGTTTGGTATGGTTGGCTAGAATGGAGCTTGTCACATTTATCAAAGTAAATTTGTACCTTATACTATGTTTCATGATGTTAAAAATTGAAATTCCAAATGAGTGGAAAATTTAAATGCGAGGATAGAGCAAGACGATTTGTTAAATTTAATAGAAATTTGAGTATTAGAATTTTACATTTGTAGTCTACCATACAATCATGCATAAAAATTTCAAAATTCACAATGAAGAATGATTTGTAAGTAATTTGAATTTGAGGATACAGATGTTTATATTATAAGGGCCTATTTCATCCAGCAAGTGTAGCTTGCTCAAATATTCAAGTTGTTGCCTTTCTTCGCTACATAAAAATTGAATGAATTTAAACATGTCTCACACTTGTAAATTTATTTTTAGACTTTATTTCATCAAATACAATCTCTTAACAAGTTTAATTGTGCACGGTGTGAAACCATTGCCAAAGTAGGGAAACAATTTAAATTTTTAACTCATGTGTAATTTTATACTTTCTTTTTATTGGTCCATTGTTGCTCTCGACTTTCCCAGACACCCCAATCACCAATCAGCGGTATCAAAGCTTTGGGTCGATTTAGTGGGAGAATGGAGGCTGGATCATGTGTTTGATCTGGTTATAGGACGTGAGAACTCACACTTAAGGGGAAGATTGTTGGGTTTCAGTGTGAGTGTTAAGTCTCACATCACCTATGAATATGGTAAAATATTGGCTATATATGATATGTGACACGTATACTTAACGCCTTAAAGTTTTGGATGGAGATGTGGTTTCATTTTCTCTTATCGCCCTGAAACATTGACTCATTGTTCTCCTCCGGAAGTTATAAAGTCAACTTATTACAACGTGAGGCGACACCTCTTGAACAACTATTTAATCTACAATATATATATATATATATATATATATATATATATATATATATATATATATGCCGTTTATAGGAATTAACATTCCAAGTCAAACCTATTCCTCTGAAATGTTTTTGATGTTCATTATGTTTCTTAGTTTTATCTGTAGAAGGGCATAAGTTGTCTTAGTCTTAACTAGTTTTTCAAGCTAATATGGATTTTAGGAATCCTTCTACCACAATAAAGATGTACTAAGGTTTCATCTGCAATGAAAATGATTGACTTCAATGTAACGTATGTGCACCACCTCCCATCATCATCCAGCTTCTTCTTCACTGAAGATGATTGACGTAACAAATTTGGAATGGGAGAGAAAAACTAGGGTTAGTGATTTTTCAGATTAAACGTTTTTAAGAGGGAACAACATGTCTTCTCTTTCAATTTAGTCCTTGAACACATAACTTTTCCTGTTAGAAAGAGTTAAGGTCATGGACTAAAATAACTAATGAATTAAAGAATGAAAGATTTAATTGAGTTTCTATTTGAGAGACCAATGTGATAACACTTAACTTTAGAGGTTAATCCAAAATCCCTAAATCACCCTTGAAACGATTTAAAATTGAGGGTCAATTCAGGATTTTTGCGTTAAATACAAAATAGTGGATCAGAGTCCCCTACCCGCTACATCGCTATAGCACCCGGGGCAACCACTATTGCAAATTGCTCTGTTATGGCCATTCCAGGTGCACCACTTTAGCATGCTATTGACTACCTTAGGTTTTAGTTTGCTGCTTTTTTTCTTCTTCTTTCTTTCACCTTGGTTTTATCCCATTTAAATTTTTCAGGTAGGGTTATTAATGAGGTAGTATGGTTTTATCTTTACTTCCTTAGATGTTTGGCTAGTCCCCTAGGTGCATCCATTTCCAAGTCTTCTGTGCCGACATAGATGAGATGTCTTTTTCTACCATGTGATGCTTTTACACCGCGATTTTTGCTTATAAAATCTAATAGAAGGACCGATTTCATTTAATTATATTTTTTTAGGTGATTTAATTATACTTTTTTGTGATAAATTTTCAAATTATTTTCAATTAGAATTCCTTTTCCTATATATTTCAAAGCAAACAATATTAATAACAATTTATTAATATCCCCTAAAAAAAACAATTGATTATAACTAAAAAAAGGGAGATCAATTTTATCTCTAAAATC
>Ga0315913_1004640_pt1 | contig 16632 bp, 9 predicted proteins | sample MpolsnodulesMG_FD_207736 | JGI IMG/M metagenome (GOLD analysis project Ga0315913, IMG submission 207736) | Medicago polymorpha root nodule microbial communities from Los Angeles, California, United States - small nodules | ecosystem: Host-associated > Plants > Roots > Nodule | place: USA... | reverse complement strand
ATTATTGAAGAACAATCATGAATTTCTGGAAAAGAGAAAGCACAATATGTCCTTAAGATTTACTGGTTGATCTTGCAAGTAACTATTTTTAAACTAGCGGTTGTTTACCAAAAATCAGTGTAAACAGATCTTAAGTAGGAAAATGGTCAATTTGCTTTTTATACGGAAAACATTTAACATTTATCAATTATATCAACACACAAATCATATTTAGCATTTATTTTGAATTATACCAAGGTCGTTCATATCATTATTTTGTGTTGTATTTTGGTATTTCAACACGGAATTACCCATGAAGTATCACTTGCTTGCTCAATAATCCTTGCTTAGGGCCAGCTTTGCCTTGTTCCCAGTCTAAGAGGGTGCACAACTCGAATAATGAGTTGTTTAGCTCTCCTATTGGGCTTGGGTAATAATAAGGATATAGGTCGAGTCCATAGTCCAGTTCAAAATCCCTCAAACACGAAGTATGAAAAAGCGAAGTGCTTTAAGAGTTATTGAGTTAACTAGGACATATTCGATAAACTAATACAAGTTGTATGATGTATTTTTTTAATAAACAAAGTTAGATCTTTTTTTTTATTGCATTAACATGGATAAATTATAAGCAATATTATTATTTTTAGTATAATTTTGGATTTTATTTTAATTATTTACTTATTAATTTGAATGTTTAATTATTGATCTGCTTTAGATATAAATATAGATATTTGCGAGTTGTGGATATTTACGTTGTAACAAATTATTTTTATATTTTTCAATGATACCAACAATATATCATTTTTTTGAGTGACCAACAATTAACATTTTATTTCTAACTGAAAAACTTGTTTTATGACAAAATCTTTTCTTAATGATACACATATAGTAATAATTTCATCTAATTTCCTAAAACTAATGACAAATTTGTTTAAAAGGTATTCTTGACCAAAAGAAAAAGTCACCCTAGATTGATGCACCCTCTTTATATACCGTTTTAGATTATAATTTTTTTTGTAATATATCTAAATCATTTCGTATCAAGAATTTCAAAAATTTCACATATCAACATAACCGTATTATTTCACACCCTGACACGTATTGTATATGCAAACTTTATAAATTAAATTTCTCTACAAAAATGACAATTAAAAAGAAACTTACATGTATCATTGATTAAATCTAATAAGGCTATCTTTACATAAAAATAACGCAACTAAATCATTATAAGTGTATCTAAATAACAACATTTTTGTTGTGTTAATGAAAATAAAATTTAGGTTGAGACGAAGATGCATTGTTTAAATCACATAAGACCTTAGTATTTGTTATTTTTTGATGTTAACCTTCAATTCTAAGGAGAAGAGTGCCTCGATAATCGAAGTTGAACTGAAAGGTAATTAAAATCTCACAAAAAAATATTTCATCAATGATTTGAACTCAAAGTCTTTTAAACAATTTATCATTTTATGAAGCTCATTAATCATTTAAGTTAAAAAAACACTTACAAAAATAGTTACATAAAAGTATTTATGTTTATCTCTATTTAAAAACACCAAAATCTTTTAAATCAAAACATTTTATATTTTTGGTACGACAGCAATAATTATGTAACAATAATTATTTGTGTAAAAAAATTACAAATTAACTTCAATATATCATAGACATAAAATAAATAAAAAATTCAGTACTCCAAGTCATTTCATTGAATAAAATAAATAAAAAATTTAAAACTCCAAGTCATTTCATTAAAAAAAAACAAACATTTTGTTTAAAGACAAAAAAATGTATCTTCATTAACTTATATATAAAACATAAATTAATCAATCATAAACTTTTTCATTTATATTACTTACCATCATCATCATTATCATCATCCTCTTCTTTCTTCTTTCTTCATTCCTTCAATTCACAAAAACAACAACAAAAAAAACTTCAAAATCAGTTCAAAAAAAAAAATCTCCAAAATCCAAATCCAAACCCTAGAACCATTCCAATTCATCAAAACCACGATCCATTTCCGCGAATTCAGTAATCAACCACCTCTGATTCCGAATTTTCACGTTTTCGGGTTTTTAGGGTTTTCGATTTTCCGGCGATGGCGGCGCAAACGACGGGAAGGAGTAGTAGTAGCAGTAGGATTGTAGGAGATTATGTAGTTGGGAAGCAAATTGGAGCGGGTTCGTTTTCAGTTGTGTGGCATGCGAGACACAAAGTTCATGGAACTGAAGTTGCTATCAAAGAGATCGCTACGTTAAGATTGAATAAGAAGTTGCAAGAGAGTCTTATGTCTGAGATTTTTATTCTTAAGAGGATTAATCATCCTAATATCATTTCTTTGCATGATATCATTCAGGTTCAAAATTTTTTTTTTTTTAGGAATTTAATGTGATTTTGATTAATTTATGATTTATATGACATGTTAGTTTATTGCTGAAATTGTGAATTTAATTTAAAGTTTTCATTTTTATAATTTATAATTTGTGTTTTTATGTTTTCTTTTTGAATCTTTAAGCACCTACACTTCTGATTAAGACTCGAAGACAGGTGTCTGACACGTGTGATTGCATTCAATAAATTTGTTTTCTCAAATTATTACCGGTGTTGAAATGTGGGTGTCAGTGTTGTGTTTGATGTTGTTTATGTGTCCGTGCTTCGTAGGTTTTGATTAAACTGTTTTTAGTTTTAAGGTATGTAAGTAGGGTTTGACATGTTTTAGGAGGTTTAAAATTTAAGCAGTGTGATGAGTTTGGTAATTTTGAAAAGTGACATGTGTGCTTTTCTGTAGTGGGGAAACTAGGGGCTTGAAATGGGGGGTTTTATAGTCTAAAGTTGATTTATTGAAATGGGGGTGTTATAATGTAAAGTTCGATTAATGGTGTAGTGGAGAATTTTATATAGATTTTGCCTTTTATGGGGGTGTACTAAATGAGGAGTTTTGTTTTGTATGTTACTAAATATTGGAAAATCTTTTGGCTTTGAGGTGCAACACCATTTCTGTGTCATTTTCTAAAGAGAATATATATTTTAAATAAGGAATCATGAGTTCTTTGCATCTCACTATTGACTCTGGTGGCATATAATGCTGTATAATTAAATTGGGGTATTCATGATTGTGAAAAATAACGAGCTATTTTGACTATTCTTGACAATGAGCTCACATTGGTTCCTGATATTGCAATTGGGCGATGGTAGGATGCTATAGTTTAACGCTAAGTCGAATGGCCTGATTCTGACTCTGGGTTGGGTTGGGTTGATTTTGCCCTAATCAGAAATGATATATAGCTGTTTATTATGATTTAAGCATTTGGATTACCTTATTTTTATTCAAAACCAAAATGGCATCAGTTTTGACTCAAGAATTTTATCATTTGTGAGTAAATTGGTCTCGTATAGGAATTAAAATATGTGTTTTGTGTAAAGCCAAAAGAAATTTACACATATTGGTGCATCAAGAAAGTCTGCTTAGAAATGCCATTGATTTTATATAGGCTCCTGGGAAGATACATCTTGTGTTAGAATACTGTAAAGGGGGAGATCTTTCATTGTACATTCAACGCCATGGAAGGGTACCGGAGGCAACTGCAAAACATTTTATGCTTCAGCTGGGTATGTTTCAGCTGTTTATAGTTGTGTTCTTTTCATGTTCTTCTGGGTAATAAAGGAGAATTCTGTGTTACAGCTGCTGGCCTACAAGTTCTTCGGGATAATAACCTTATTCATCGAGATTTGAAACCACAGGTATCCTAATACTTATAAGCATAAACGCGTATCAATTGTTTGTCTTTTTTGGGTCCATAATCGCACCTGATTCCCCTCTCTTTTAGAACTTAATTTTTATATGAAGGTAGCGTTTTTATTGTATCTAAATACTGGTAATATGCCTATCATCCTTGAAACAGAATCTTCTTCTCTCCAGAAATGATGAGAAGGCAGTTCTGAAGATCGCTGACTTTGGATTTGCAAGGTAGCCTAATTATTTCTATATAATTAATATTTAAGACCCCAAAATGATGAAAGCCTCGCAAGTGTCCAATCGTTTCGAAATTATTACTTTTTATTTATGTGGCTCAATATTTTATATTGGTTTATTTTGAAGTTACCTCAAGTTGCTGAATCTTTGAATTGGGTATCTACTTAAAATTAAACCACCTTGTTTGCTTTGACGTTTTTCTTTCTGTGTTGCTTGTTTGTTTGATTTTTACCTTAATAACCATGGGAACTGTATTTTTGTAAAGGCTTTCTACTCCCTTCTATAATTTAGTTATTAAAACATCAATTTCTTCTTGAGCAGATCTCTGCAACCGAGGGGCCTTGCAGAAACATTATGTGGTTCACCACTCTACATGGCTCCAGAAATCATGCAACTGCAGAAATATGATGCGAAGGTGATTTTTACTTGTTAATGCCATCACTCATCAGAAAACCAAAAAACATTCATTGTTGGGTTCCATCATATTTATCCTGAATTAAATACGCAGGCAGATCTCTGGAGTGTTGGAGCAATCTTATATCAGTTTGTTACAGGGAAAACACCTTTTACTGGAAACAATCAAATACAGGTATTTGTAACCATTGAGTTTTTATTTTATTTTTTTATATCTTTTTATTTTGTTGCAAAAAAATTAGGTGCTATTATCGTACCTTAGCCTTCCATTTGGGTATCGCTCTTTTGGCATTGCTAGTTAGCTTACTGTTGTAATCATGAACACTGCAGTTACTACAGAATATTGTGAATTCAACAGAATTGCAATTTCCACCGGATAGCCCAAGTTTAAGTTCTGAGTGCAAAGATTTGTGTCAGAAATTACTACGCCGTAATCCAGGTATATTTTGATTTTGTTATAGATTGAAGTCCGAGACATGAATGAAGTGTGAAATCTGCAGGCCTTTTTAAGATATTTAATGGTATCCCCATGAATTATTTAATCACTGTCTACTATTGGATATAGTTTCTTTGAGTAATTCTATGACCAATTGCCCTGGAAAACTAGTTTTAGTAGAGGGGATGATTAGTGCATGTTGTATTGCCTGTGGGATGTTAGATTTGCTCTGTTAGTAACCAGCAGTTTGGCAATATACAACAAAATTGTGCTAACAACTTTTCCTTGATGTTAAGCTTTTAGATAACTTGATCATTCTCCTGCTGACCATGCTAACAAGAATAAAGGGACATTTTTTAGTTTTTTTTTCCTTTTCATTTTCTAATGGAAATCTGGCACAACACTTAAGACTGCAGCATGCTTATTTTGGCTTTTTGGGCAAGATATAGATACCTAACTGTACTTGATACAAGGATCTTGTTGCAAATGTAACTTATTAACGATTGTGAAGAGCATGAGCAAGGTAATTGTTGAAGTCATGAGTTTTAGATAGAGGGATGAGAGAAATAATAAGTGCTCGAGTATTATTGATAGTTGATGGTAAATTATTATAGCTTGATACTAACTTGATAAGATTAAACTCTGATCTTTATTTTTGGGATACATAGACTCAATGCTAAAGAAATAGGGAAATCATGAAACAATAATAATAAAAATAATATAAAAATTAAAGATAGTTTAAGATACTCTAAGATTATAAACCGATCCTATGAAGTAAACTAAGACGCTCAATTATAATGTCAAGGATGTTTAAAGATATTTTTATTATATTCTATCAGCAACTGTTAAGGAGAATCCTATGAATTGAGGAAGAGTGATAAATTTGAGGATTGATCATAACAATTAGTCGGGGATTGAGGGATGATATTTATAAAACATGCTTGTAAGAATTCCTTGTTTTTTCTATTGATTGAGGGAAATTTTTACGTTTGTCCTCCAACCTACTTTTGAAAAAAAACCTCATTGTAATACATGGCTTATTTTTTAATTTTCAGTGGAACGTCTAACTTTTGAAGAATTCTTTAACCACCCATTCCTTAATCCACAGCAAACAAAACAGGATGAACCATTATTAAGGTAAAAGGGAAGGATTTTAGAATTTGTTGTTATCATGGTTTTTTAGTTTCAAGTCATAAATGTCTTTTGGTTTGCAGGAATAAAAGCTCTCCAAGGCCGATAAGTGAGTTCTGTTCACCAGTGACTGACCCTATGAGAAGAACCGAGGAAAATTATCAAGAGGATTGCTTACCTTTCATTCTAGATGATGATTCCAGTAGACCTGCAGGGAATACATTGTTTTCAAAGAAGAAGTCCTCAATAAAGTCTACCTTTGGATTTGATCTAAATACAAAACTAGATAAAGCAGAGTCAACTTCTATTTCTAATAATGTAAATTCTGCTTCCAGATATAGTAGTGTAACACAGAGACTTGAAAATACTTTTAAAAGATTGGACAACCATAAAATTTCAGGAAGAAATCTCACTAGTTCTGTAGAATCTCCAGAACAGATATTTGCAAATCCTTATCCTAGAGGTATCAATACCAAACTGAAGTTTCTTTTTTCCATTTCTGTTTTTCATGGTAAGATTTAAGACACGTCATTCAAATTATCTATAATGCTGCTCATAATTGTTCTATGAAATTGGCAGTTACAGATTCACTTGAGAATATTGATCAAGAATATGTTCTTGTGTCTGGGCCCCCTATGGATGTTTCATCTTCTTCAGTGAATGCTTCAAAGCCCAGCCATTCCTTATTTAGGTCAGGTAGCTTTCCTCAAGAGTCTTCTAATACAATCACTAGAATAAGTGCTCCAATGCAAATCGTTGGTGCATCTACCAATAGCATGTGCCAAATTGGAAGTTCAGGTAGTCAGGACTCTGCTCCTGGGACCTCACATGGATCAATGGATACAGGTGATGAACAGCCATCAAGTCACTGCATGACAAGGGTAAAATCATTGCAAGAGTATGCATCTGCCATCACAGAATTAGTTAATGAAAAGGTAAATGTTGCTAAAAAAATTATTGGTTTATTTTTCTTATACAATACAATGACTAATTTTATCTTTCAAAGTTTCCCACTGAAATTCAGGAATGTGCATTTATGATCAAATCTGAACTATTTATTCACTGTTTCTCTGCAAGAGCATTTAGAAGTTTTCCAATTACACGATCTTTAAACTAATCAGGACATTTTGTGGTCAAGTATTGAGTGATACGATATATTTCATATTATGGATGCAAGTATTCTAGATGATAACCAATACAACCATTGGTGCTTTCCCCCTTCCCATCTGCTCAATAAACTTCCTATTGTTGTTATTAGTGTTATTGTTGCCATAAATTGTGAGCCTGTTGTTGGATAGTTCCTTCAGTAATCAGTATGCATTATGCACTGTCTGCTTGCCTGTTAAGAACTTTTCCTTTTGGGGAATGATTCAAAACCCTGTTTCCTGTTCACATTTTCCTCCATGTCTCATGCAGCTGTCTTTGGCATTGTATAAAGTAGTTTTGCTTGAATAAATATCGAATTTGTTATTTTTTGTCATAATATTCGTGATACTAACATTTCTTATTACTGCACCTCTATCTCCCCGTCCAAAACAATAAGGTTGAGGCAAGAAAGCAGTTAGAAGCATTTTCTATTCAGCTTGTAATTCTTGCCATTTGGAAGCAAGCACTGCACATATGCCATACACAGGCTGCCTCAGCCATGGAAGGAAGTCCAAGTCAAGAAGCTTCAAGATATAGGAGGACCAACAGTAAGAAGCAAGGTAGTCCTGATTCAGAAGAATGTCTTGATGAAAACACCCAAGGGACGAAGGATTTATTATCTCAAATTGAAAGTGATTTTTTGAGGGAATTTGAGCATGCCGAAGAACTTGCTAAGACCATTGAGCCTGGTATAACTTTATATTTATCACGGGCTGAATGGCTAGTTGACTTGTCTTCCTTTTTTTTTATATATATTTTGTTCCATGTTATATGAGATTTAAGCAATTATATATTTCTCCTGATTGCAGGAAATACAGAGATGCCAGATGCAATGGAGACAATATTTCAAGCCGCCCTTGCTTTTGGGAGACATGGGGGAGTGAGTATTTCCTTCTGCTTCTCATTTCTTCCATTCTGGACAGGGTTTTTAAATACATCTTTCAAATGCAATTTTAGGTTCATTAAAAATTAACTGCCAATGTTAAATTTTCTTTTGAATGCTAATTTATGCCAATGAGAGGTAGTTAGTTGGGTGAGTGGCTGTTACACTCCCTTACTCTCACTGATAGTAAATAAGAGAAAAATGAAGAAGAAAATGGGATGGTATTATTCAAGTATGGGGATGAAAAGAAACGGTGAATGGATGATCCATTTGGAGAAGTGGAATCCACGATGCCTAAGCTTCACTCATAGAGTCATCACCCATCTGATGTTGCAAAACTAACAGAATTCTTAATGCCCTTCCCTGACATGATTCCCTCTTCTCCCCGACTTCTTTTTGTGTCTGACTGAGTAGCCACACCCCATCATCTCCCACGTTCTCTTTCTTTTTACCTTTTAGCTACACTTCCCGAATGCCTCTTGCATGTAATTTTCCATCGGTCCAGGCTCACTTGCTACTTTGACCTTTGACTGTTAACAGTTGGTCCTTTTGTGGTTTGTCAGCATTGCCACCCTCCCGAGTATCAGCCTTGTCCTCATGGATGAAATATATAACCTGATTGCAAATGGCAGAAGCTGTTTTCCATTTAGAATTTTCATTGGATAATTCTATTTTTTCCAACACACTAGCCACTTGTCATCATATTTGCCTTTGTTTAACAATTTTTGAGTCAATCACTGCTAGAGGTGCAGTGTGATTGACGGACTCCACTTACGCAGATGCAGGCAGCTGTGACTCCACTCTAGGCTCCCCCACTGCCTTTTATGACCTAGGATTTAAAGTGTGGATTAAGTTGTGGACTCTGCAAGTAAAACTTGTTTGCAATATTGCCAATTCTTTCCTTGAATCATAGTGTTATTTAACCATGGACAAATGTATATATGTTCTGTCAATAGATATAATTAATGACAATATAGTGTTTTTTGAATCATTGAGCAAATCCCATCTTGTGGGAAAAGGATTTGGTTGTTTATTTTTTTATAAACACTTGGAACTTGACTGATGTCTTACACGAGTTTGCCACATCACTTTCATACTAAAAGCTTAGGATATCTTTGTTATTTTGTGGATGAACAAATGCGGTGATTGTAAAACTGAGGATGTGTTACTCATTATTGGCAGGTAGAAGAGCTCATGGGTGATACAGAAAGTGCTGCTGCATTATATTCAAAAGCCGTCCATCTATTGGTTTTTCTTCTAGTGGAAGGACCATCTCTGATCCTCAACCCTCCATTTTCATTAACAAACTCAGACCGCTACAGGCTACGGAACTACATTGATATTCTTAATAACAGACAGGGTTATTCAAGGTCTCAGAGAATGACACTTCTCAAGGGCGATGATAGTCAAGGCATCTTTAAGGAAAAGTTTTAGAGCTTTAGCGGTGTTTCTTTATTTACCATTTCACACGTTAAAATTAATTATTTGTACAGTTATTCTTTGATGGAGGGAAATTGGGGATGCTGATGGAAATTAACCAGCATGGCACAGTTGTAAATTTCAACATTTCTGTGACTAGAATGATCAAATGTCCATTCCATTATTCATGCTTTTTCATTTTGTCACAAAATTGTTATGATAGGTTTGTAAGATATGTTTGAATTGAAGGAGAGGAAAAAAATGGAGGTATTCTTCCCTCCTTAAAATCACTTCAGATGTATATATCTGAAAAAACACAATTTTCGTGTTATCTGGAAGTAGACTTTCGGATGAGTTTTGTTGTCCGAAAGTACATTTGTAGTAGTTTTTCAAAATGCAGAGCGAGGAAGTTCTTTACCAAAAAAATTTCACACTGAGGTAATGTAAAATAACATCAGTAGTTTATTGGTTACCTAAAATTTGGTTCTAGACCAAAAGTTCCTTCATACAGATTTATACATGATCTTAATATGCAAAACGTCTTCTCGTGTTTTAAGTTGCCAACAAGTTAAGTTTGAGGTAGAGTCGATATAGAGACTGTGGATAAATATTGCTTTGGAAAGAAAACTTGAACTGTTGTAATAATTGAGTGTTAGAAACAATAGCTTTTTGTTTAAGTTTTTTTTCTTTCTGGAAGAAGCTTTTTGTTTAAGTTAAAATGAATATTGTATCTTAATATTTCTTATAAGCTTTCTTTCCTCTAATTTGCAACTGACTTTTTCACAAGCATATAAGAACTTTGAGGGTTCTTTTTATCATGTATACTGGAAAGTAAGCACGTATCTCAATTAATAACCAAAACTGATACTAGGCGAGCATTAAAATGTCTTGTTTACATGAATCACATAACCAAATTTTAGAAACATAGATGAAGCTTCTCTTAATTCCATCTTGCTCCATGATAATGTAGCTGGACACAGCTAGAGACCTAACTCCTGTTGCGTGTAGACATGATACAGTTCAGAGGTATAAGAAACAGTTTCTAGACAATCAAGCATTTAGACAATCAAACCTATGTTAGTTGGAATAACTTAGAGAGAAAGAGAGTGGAAATGGAAGGCCAACTATTATGTATATAGTACGTTCAAGGAAAGGAGAGGTATCATAGTGATTCCTTTACATCTTTTAGTTTCCTATTTCATTTGTCCATAGATATAAGAATCTTTTGGAAAATTTCATTGTCAAAAGACCCTCTTTGAATTATTTTTTTTAAATTTTAACTATCAATGATTTTTTAATTTATATCTTTAATTTATTCTCTTTCTTGAAGAAGGATAAGTTAGTAAAATCAATAATATTTATTAAAAAAAATTAATATTACAATTTTTTTAAAACTCGATATCCTATCTTAAAACCGACTAATCTGAAGGGTCAAATCTTTCACTTGTGGGATACTATTTAAAGTTGTAACAAATCTCCATATGGACTAGTCCATCAAAATTAACACTGGGGATAAACGAACATGAGAGAAGCACACTCAAGTTAAGGATGGAGGAGTGAATATCATATAAAAGTTAAATTATACATTGTCCCATATTTAGGGACATGATGAATATCATATGAATGTTTAATTTATATATTATCCGTGTAAAAGTATTTTATGTGATTTGTCATACTAAATTATGTGAACCCAATAAAATAAGATGCATCTGCAAAATACCAGGGCATCCTCGTAAGTAGCTTGTATTGACCATACATAACTAATCATTTATCATTTTTTTCCTCAGAAAATGTTCTTTAATCAATAAGCTTTGGATATCTTATTTAGAATAAGTATAGATAGATGACAAAAACATAGTTGGAATGTACGTAGACATGAACACATAGTTGGATATCTTAATTTTTGGCAAATGTTCTTGAAGTGACTAAGCTAATGAAGTTGTCAATAACAACAAAAGAACTTAAGCCAATGAAATGAATACAAAATATTTTTCGTGGCATGTTTTATATCCTTACAAAAAGAATATGTTATTTTGTCTATACTACTAGTTTGAAACGAATATATATGTAGTGTTTTCAAAAAGTATCAAATGGGGATGTAGCTCAAATGGTAGAGCGCTCGCTTTGCATGCGAGAGGTACAGGGTTCGATACCCTGCATCTCCATGTTTTTTTTTCTTTACTCATAATTTTGTGAAGTAAAACCATTCGTTTAGAATTTCTTGCTGAGTCATACGTATATGATTCTTTTCATCACTCCTCTTTTCACTTTCATATATAGTTGTAAATTTTTTGTTTTTTGATAGGAAAATAGTTATAAGCTTTAAAAAAAAAAATATTAGTGTCTGAATGGTGATTGATGAGTGTATATTGGAGAGTTAATATATAGCCCTAGTGCTCTAAAGAAATACTTACTATAGCAAGTTCATATCCTTATGCATTCTAAGATTAAGAAGATGCATAAAACATAAAGAAATGTTCAGTCTTTATAGGATACTAAGTACTTCAACAGGGAAGGAATCAGAGAGACATCTAATGTAAAACACATTTGTATGCACAAAATTAATATATACGTTAAACAGATTAGTCTAAAGACCAGCAACACATATACGGATAATTGGATCCCTTAGCATGTTCTTGGGTTCAACCTTAGTACGTAGTGTGTATGAAAAATATCTTGCTGGAGTAGACAAATTCTATGTCAGCGATCTCTAAGCCTCGAGGAGAATTTTGTCTCTTGCTCGCTACTTTCTTAAAAGTTTTTTTCGAATGATTCACGGTTCCCCTAAAAGTGATATAATCAAGGAAATGCGCAAATAATCATTGCTCGGCAATTTCAAGAACAAATACTTTCTTTTATCTCTTATTCGAATGCATGCATGTCCTCTCTTCTAAACACTAGCTACTAGTTGGTAGATAAAATGTATATGTTGCGCCAAAACACCAATTTCATAAACAACATGTTCCATATAGAGGTTAAAGAGGCCATATATGTGTATATAGAGGTCGAGTCTAATAAGTCATTGCTTTTCGGACAATAAATCGCATGTCTAACAATACTAAGAGAATCTTTAACATAGTGCTTAGTTTGTCTCTTAACCACTGCCGTCCTTTATCTTTTTCACACGTTGGATCTAATCTTTGTGGTGCTCACCATTACTTAAGCCTTTTGCTCGTCCCTTCTCCAAGAGACTCTAAGTCTACACTACTCTTATATTGGGCATGTGCTAAAAAATCCAACAAATAGTTTCCTCCATTCTCACAAAATGTTGTTTAGTGATATAGTACTGCAAAGTTGCATAATGCATGCATTGCAAAATATAAATGTTAAAGCCCAATACAATGTTAGACCTAACAATGTTGATTATTTGTTTCATAATAATACTGATTAATTATTCTACATTGGTGATAAGAATGAGGTAATCTGCATCCTAAGATCTAGACACAACAAATATATTGTTGTTCTAGACCGCAGGATGCAGATTATCCAATCCTCACCCAATAGCTCTTTATGAAAGCAATGGACTAATAAAGTCTATCGAAATGATTATGTCTAGTTTTCTTAATTGGTAATAAAGAAGAGGTAATCAGCATCCCGAGGAGTAGATACAACAAACACGTACTCCCTCTCGTCTCAATTATAACCAAATTTTTAATTTTTAGATTAATTCAATAAATAATGTATGTGGTCTATACATCATTTTTTGAATTAACGTAAAAAATTAAAAGTTGTTTATAATTAAAATCAGAGGAAGTGTACTTAGCTACACCTCAGGATGCAGATTACCAATTCTTGAACCAATATCCAAGAAATATTTATTGAGGCAATGGTTTTTTTTTCTTTTTCTTCTTCTTATTGTTGAGCCAATGGGTGTTAAATAAAGGAACATGTGTGTAAATGATTGTAGGAGGTTGATAATCATTAGCATGATGGTAGAAACTTATTTATAGTGGTTCGCAAAGTATATGTCAATTTCAGAGCTCAAGTATTGTGGTACAATTTTTGCATGCATGCATAGAATAAACGAGATTATGGTCCCAAAATGATGATTGTAAAATGAAATAGGAATTTTATGCACTATAATATGCCTTTTGAGAGCCACCCCAGGTCTTCAATTAATTCTTGAATATATGTGTGCAACTTCACCCGCACACATGTTTTTAACCTGATGAGTGTTTCAGATATTTGTGTTTTTGAGCAAGGGTGTTTAAGAATTTAAATGTTCATTAAATTGTTTATCCAAATGCAACTCAATAATTATTATATAAAAAGGTATATTATATTTTTAATATCAGTTTAATGATAATATACTCTAAATGTTTTCAAAAATAAAAAACTTGACATTTGATATTGTATGTTATATAGTTTCTGTTTTTTGTTGTTGAAGGAATATAGTTTCTGTTTTTTTTAATAATTTTCTTTCTCTCTCTCCGGAATACGTCCAACACACAATTGTGGAGTATTTTGTAAGGTGTCGAGTATAACGTGTCGGGTATATTATACGGTGTCATATTCCTATAATGTTTTTACTCTCCTTTTCTCTTTCTTTCTCTATTGTTTTCGACCAATAAAAAGATAAAAGAAGAAAGGTTGTCCCAAAAATAATCAAAAAATTACTCTTTCAAAAATCACTAGTGTTTTCAAGAAGCATCAACCATAAACAATTGTGATCCTTAGCCGACACAATATTCACATCTAATTTTGTCTGAATAGAGAGTATCAAAAGATGAAGATGTGGCAAATGTTGAATCATATAGACCATCACTTGTCGATCTTGAACATTCCTATAATTCAAAAGAGAAGCATCAACCTTTTTCTTTCTTTTTTGGTCGAAATAAGCATCAACCGAATTGCCACAACAAATAAGATGAGCTAACTTCCTACAAATACTTCCATCTCTAATCCCCCAAGAATTGATACCAATCTCAAGAGATGTCATGCAACATTGCATGATCGGTCCAACGAATCAATAGGATCAAGGCATTTTATTTTTAAAAGGCGGAATTTGTAATGAAAAAACTCTAAACTCTAAAAGATGTACATATTAATTGTTGGAATTGTAATGTTCCGTCTTAAAAAAATGTTGGTTTTTGGATTTCCAAAATGTTATATTTGGTTTTTAAAATCTATTTTAAAAAGAGATTTTCATCTACCGATGTTTTTTGTTTTGAAGCAGCTACATTAGTCCATCTAAATTGACACTGGGAGAATCGAACTTGATACCTTAAGGATGAGCACACATCCAGGTCCCAAGTTAATACCACCAGACCAGCCCAAATGGATTTTTATCTACCAAAGTTGTTACTAGATTGAGTCACGACCAGGTCGCTCTCTATAAGACGTTTCTTGACATTGTCCAAAATTGTGTAAGACAAACTATCAACCACGTCACCTTCAGTTGTCATTTATACAGTGTTCATTAGTTATGAATTAAGGGGGATGTTGAGATTGTAATTCATAATTGTCATTTTGTTGTAGTTAGTTAGTGAGTTAGTTTAATTGTTTGTAAATTAATTACCTTTGTGCGGATGACTTGTATTACAAGCAATTGTGTAATTCCTACAAATAAGACCTTGTAATGTGAATTTTCAATTCTTAATGAAATCATATTATCAAACACATCATCTATATTCTATCTTTCTTAGTTTTCTATCAGTTTAGAGTGTGTTTTGTTATTTTCATCTTGCTCATGATTCACTAACCCACAATTTTATAGCTTAGAGACGGAGTGAATATCATATAAAAGTTAAATTTATACGTTGTCCTATATTTAAGGGCATAGTGAATATCATATGAAAGTTTAATTTATACATTATCCGTGTAAAAATATTTTATGTGATTTGCCATAATTACTAAATTATGTTTATGTGAACACATTAAAATAAGATGCATTTACAAAATACCGGTGCATCCTTGTAAGTAGCTTGTATTGATCATCACACACAGCACTAATCATTTATCATGTAATTAACATGTTTATCCTCGGAAAATTTTCTATTATCAATAAGCTTGGATATCTTATTTAGAATAAGTATAGATAGATGACAAAAACATAGTTGGAGTGTACGTAGACAGGAACACATAAAAGAGCAAACTCCATTAATTGCTGCCAAAAGTTCTTGAAATGGTTGGGACAAATAACTAAGCTAATGAAGTTGTCAACATGGTGGTGTAGTATCCTTACAAAAATACATTATCTTGTCTATGGTGGACTAGTTTGAAACGAAGATAATTATAATATTTTCATAAATAATCAAATGGGGATGTAGCTCAAATGGTAGAGCGTTCGCTTTGCATGCGAGAGGTACAGGGTTTGATACCCTGCATCTCCAAAAAAATTATGTTTTTGCAGAGTCATATACACCATTGTTTTCATCTTTTTCACATTCATGCTTAAATTCTTTTCATCATTCAAATATGCATCTCTCTTTTTATCATTCATTCATGCACACCAAACACCAGAGGTTAAGTATATGTCATATAATCATTATAAGTTTGATCGATGAGTATATATTGGAGAGTAATATATAGCCCTAGTGTTATATTGGTTAACTGCAGCCGTGTTTTTAATTCCTCGGCAGTTAACTGCCGTAGAGGCATTTACGTCTTTTACTAGTGTTTTTCATCTTCTCATATGTGTAAACAACAATTTTCAAAGAGTAGTGCGTAGGAAAGGAAGACGATTATAGCGAATAGTGAGCCCAAATATAAATAGGAATATTAGGGACTAGAAATTAGTTTTGCTGATCAAAGAAAAGGGAGAAGAAAAGCAGAGGGAGAGAAGCGAAACCCTTGTGCAGCAACATTGAGCCAAACCGAAGGGTTCTACGGATTCAAGGTAAAGGGGAGAATCTATTCATCTCTAGGGTTATGTTTTTATTGTGGGGATGTAAATAAGTTAGAGTAGGATGTTGCTCTTATGATGTGAGATTGTGATCGGAGATTGATGATGAACTAATTAAAAGATGAAGTTGAAATAAGAGTATTGAGGGTTATTGTTGTTGTTGAAAGATTAAAATTCAAAAAACAAAGTTAGGGTAATTGATTTAAGAATTTAATCATGTGAAGAGTGATGCAATTAGATAAATTGTGTGAAAAAGTAGCGTTTGGATGTTAGGGTAACCCTAAGTAATGTTTCATCTCAGTTTGGGATCATAAGGGCTCTTAAAGTGGACATTTAGGGCAATTAAAGGCTATTAATGTGTAAAGTAAATGTAAGTACCCCTAAATTACATATATAGATGAGGGACA
>Ga0315913_1004639_pt1 | contig 16634 bp, 8 predicted proteins | sample MpolsnodulesMG_FD_207736 | JGI IMG/M metagenome (GOLD analysis project Ga0315913, IMG submission 207736) | Medicago polymorpha root nodule microbial communities from Los Angeles, California, United States - small nodules | ecosystem: Host-associated > Plants > Roots > Nodule | place: USA... | reverse complement strand
CCCCGGGGCACTGGTTAAGGATACTAAAAAGGGAAATTATATAGTAATTATTGCATTGAAAACTGTGTAATTAATCCATAAATAAGTCAACAAAGTTTCTTTTTATGGTAATAAATTCCTTTTATGGTAATAGCATTTTATTCGCTCACTTGTAGTGTATTTATAATGGATATTTATTCATTTTGCTTAGGAAAATGATGTAGATAGCGAATTACAGTATAGCGAACTGTTCCCGACATACGTGGCCTTTTCATTGTACAATTATTTGTTGCATTTCCATGTTTTCCGCTTTCCATCCCATGAATTCCGCCTAACACTGAATTGTAATTGGCTGATTGGTAATTCGGGATGATTTCTGGATAATTCCCCTCGGGATATATAGCACCGCTGGCTTGCTTAATCAATGATGACCCCATTTGGAAACTATTCAATTCACAACTCCTTAATACATTGGATTATGCATGTGACATTTATTCACTTTGTTTAACCAATCAATATACCGATGATGGTGCTTTTGGAATGTAAAAAATAAATTTGACACTTTAATTAGATTTTTTAATCCAGGTGTATTTGTTAGAATGATACATAATTTGAGACAAATATATAGTTAATATAGTTTTCTTTGTTCTTCTTGAAGTAAGTTTCATGGAAAAAATGAAAAACATTTTTCATTGATCAATGATTATGAAGAAAATTGACGGAAGAACAAATTGAATATAATTTTCATTTAATTTCATGAGAATAAATAAAAGATAATTTTTTGAAATAACAATTAAATATGGTCAAAGTTGTTTTTTGTTTGTTTGTTTATATTTTGAGACAAAGAAAGTAAAAAAAAAAATTGCTCAAAGACTGATGGGGTCTAGACGTAAAATTGGGTCAGCTCATAAACTCTACTCTCATTTTATTTTTGGTTTAAATACATTTTTAATCACTCTATTTTTTAAAAACTAAAATTTTAATCCCTGTATTTTAAAGATCAACCTCTGGTCTTCCAATTTTTTTTTGTTCAGTTTTGGTTCCCCACTTTATTTTGAAGTCAATTTTGTTTAGGTGGCTTTGTCCATTAATGATGTGGCAGCGCTTAGGTGGACAACTTTTCATACATGTCACTACTAATTTGTTTAACTCAATAATAAACATTTAAAACTATAAAAGAATTCCTTTAATCTTCACCATCTTCATTAATTGTGCTCATCATCATCTTTACGATAAACCTAGAAAGTTTCTTAAAAATGATAAAAAAATAATCTGAAAATTCAAAATTACCTTACAAGCATGCTGACATGAAGTATTGGTTCCAAATTTTTTTACCTTGAGGTTGTGAATTGCGATTTCTATTTTTTTTTAATATAAGATTAATTACCCTCCTTAAAAAGAAAAGATTAATTATCCATTGTGTTTCTACTCTCAAAACATCATTATGAATGATTGACATATTAACTATGTTGACATTCCAAAAAACAGCAAACATTTGTAACACGTTCCAAAATTCATTAAAACAAAGATAAAGAAAATACAAAATTGAGGATAAGAAACCCACAAAATCAAGAAAACCAATAGTTTGGAAGACCAAATTTATGACTAACGATTTTGTCCACCAAGTAATATTATTAATAGGGTCGGTTCCAACATATTAAGAGGCCTAAATCAAACATTTTAATAAGACCTTTTAAAAAAAATTAAGCAAAGAAACTTATAAAAATACATAAATTTTGGGGAGTTCAAGATTCAAACTCATGACCAAAAATATTTGAGGTATTTTCAATAACCAATTAAATTATAGGGATGTCTATAACTTCTTTTCCATATATATAACCAAATTAAATTTTTGTAGCCCTTTTTATACTCAAAATTTTGGGACTTAAAACCCTTGCTCGAATTTTTTATCCCTTGAACCGGCCTGATTATTAACACTATGACCATGCTGAGTTAATCTATCTACACAACAAATAAACAATGAATGTGCAGATAAATTTAGTCTAGACAATGAATAATCTGTCTACACAATCCAAATTTAGTCCACCAAACTTATCCCTCTCAATCCAATGACTAGACAATATTGCTAGAAACACTACTGAAAGAGCATTATTCTGATCAAGACTCGAAGATAAGTGGTTAACAAAAGTTGCTCCAGAATCCCTAAACATTGCCCCACAAGCTGCTAAAGATGCATGAATTACCAATGGCTAAACCATTAGCGTTGGGTTTATTCCAACTAATTTGAAGAGATTTTCAATGGACTTCGGCAATCAGAATGCTTTTGCAATGTCTCTACGTAACATTGAAATTTCTACAATTTGCAAATACAGATTTGAAGAAGATATCGTGCCTTTCGAGATAGAGCTACTCTGGTTGATGGTTAACATGAATACTACTATTTAACCTCAAACCATTCCTTTGTAACCAAATCATCCAAATAACATGGACAAAAAAAGATAAAATAAAATCATTAACTTGAGATCACCATTTCTTTTCTCTCTTCACTTTTTTTAAAATCAAAATTCCTCAATCAAAAAAATCTTAGAAAACCGAACTTTTTGTTGCAATATCTTCATTCATGAGCAATGGTTAGAATTCATGAACTTAAAATAGAAGTAATTCATCTCTAATGTGAGACATGTCACATGATGAATTGAACATCTCAATATTGTTTATCTCTTCACGTGGAACAAAAGTTGTGGTTCCACAATAACGATAATTTCGAGAATACTTTCTTTACACCTTGCTAAGAAACTTGCAGGGTAGGTAACTAATTAATGTCATGAATGATGAGTGGTAGAAAATTATTTATCATTTCGCCAAGTGGTTTTTAATTTGCAGTGATATTAACCTTCACTTGGTTGAGATGCTTGCTCTTGCTCCTCCAGAAGTAGCTTTTGATATAGCTGCACAACAAATGTAAGGAATTTTGTTATCAATGTGTTTTTAGCAAAGATTAGGGTATCTGTTCTTCCATAGTTGTTTTTTTTTTACTGATTTAATTTAATGTTGCGTGTTAATTTATATTCTTGACAGGAATGAAACGGAGATATCGATGATGACAGCTACGATCAGCCTCTTCCTGATGATGACGATGATGATCCATTTTTGAGTGAACTAGATAGAGGGCTTTCCATAGTTTAATTTCCTGATAGTTTTTTTGTTCTGTTTGTTATGAATTGAATTGTATTTCATCACAAAGAAATTAGGAATTTAAGTTAACAGTTTTAGCTAGTGTTGTCTAGGGTCATTTTATCATATTTGTTTACACAGTTATGCTATATGTAATGGTAGTTAGTTGACTTCTTCGGCCATCAATGAAACCTTTGACAGTGATGCAATGCAGAGCTAATTATTTCTCTTGATAATTTTTTGAACATGTGTGCATGGATGAAAGTGGCTTCTCATAATCATGTTCACTTTTTAGAATTATATTTGAAGTACCAGATATTGATGAATTAAGGAAATTTCTGTCATGGGTTTAATTTATACAAGTTAGCCTGGTCCATGTAGGTTGGGATGAAAAGCCACGTCTCACAATTCATTGAACTTTGAACAGTACTAGCACAACAATGTAAAATTCAATAATGTGAGGAATTTCCCGATATGCTAATACTGTCCAAGTGCCCATATGCACTTATTTTGTGTGTGATACTTTTGTTGTGTATCATGGCAATGACAGCTAGCTTTGTATGTATTTGCTTTTACCTTTTTTTTAGTCTCAAGTCTTTTCCTTATATCAATATGAGTTAATTAGAATTCATCAATATAGACGTAGATAGTAGATGCATACATGTCATACAATTAATCTAACCAAGGCTCATAGAATGAAAGAGACATATGCACTATGCAGGGCTCGTGTATTTATAGTCATTTTATAATTCAATGTATTCTAATTTCCAGGTCCGTGTCTGATTCAATTAGAAACATGATATAATTTTCAATTCTCATCAATGTATTATGTACCTTAATTGAAACCACTCGGCCAATGCTACATGAATTCAACTCTTTAGAATCTTAAAAAAATATAGAATTTTATGGATAGACATTAGAACCAACTTAATTAATATTAATTAAAAATTGAAAACTCATTCCTTTCGGTTCTTAGATAAAGAGGGCTGCTAATTTTGAGTTCGTTCGAGAGGTAAATAAAATTCGATAAAAAATTGTTTCACTCATAAAATAAATGAATTTGAAAACTCATTCATTTAAGTTCTTAGTTCTTATATAAAGGGGCTTGCTAATCTTGAGTTTATCCGAAATGTAAATAAAATTCAATAAAAAATTGTTTCTCTCAGACGATTGCCTTAAATAAGACAAGTTTATTAATCACTTGAATACAATTATTTAGTTGAACAAGTTTTTTTTGTGGAACATGGGAAGAGGGAGTAATCCATTAGATGGATTGAAATCATTTTTATTCCTTTTAAATAACTATTATATAATGATATTTACATCGAAAAAGAAAAACTCAACGTTAAAATTACTTTGAAAGGCTAGGTTGCACCTTAAATATAATAGGGCCAAAGAACTTTGTAGCTTTCTAGTTCAAACGGTTGTATGGCGGTATCACATTCATGAGATGTAGACTACACTGTGCATGAAAAATTATAGAGTAGTGTTATTTGAACAACTATATGTGACAATTTCTTTTTTCTCTCTCTTTTCATTGGTAAAAAACAATGAAGAGAGAAAAACGAAGAGAGAGAATAAGAGGATAATATGAGTATGAGAGAGAAATTCAAAAAATTGTATTTCTCAAAAATATAAGGTGCTAATCAGGTATAGACTCTAGTTGGTTGAAAGAAATGGTTAAAAGTACACTTGTTCAGTCTTTTGATTAAAGAAAACTTGTTTCATACTTCAATTAATTAATTTCAGTTGGTAGAGTACAAAGTAATTTCAGCTGACAACAGTAGAAAATGAAATGTGGTAAAAAAAAGTATAGGCAAGGGATTCAATTAATTACTTACCGTGACAAGAGAGTGAAATCCATTGTCAAGATATTGTAAAAGTCACCTTACATCTGGAAAATCATAAAGTTTATCATCCCTTACCTCTTTTTTGTTCTCTCCAACAATCACTTGGTCTAGTACTAGGTCTGCCCTCCCCATGTATAACATAGAACCCACACCCTTTCAAAGTTTCACACACATCAAATAGTTTCTCAAACTTAAACAAAACCACTCATCACTCAAACTTAAACAAGAAGTAGCTCGCAAAACAAAACCATTCATCATTTATCCTAATAGATATGTTCATTACAACCTTTGAATGGAAGTATGATACTAAAAAATAAGAAGGCGCCTACAAGATGAATCAAACCCAATAGCTTTAGGGCAATCTGGGCCAATGTCTGGATACTGTCTTATTAGTTTTATCAGAAAAAGACTAGTGTTAAAAATAAAAAATAAAATAAAGCAAGTGAGATCTATTTAAATTTCAAACCATTTCTTCTAGGTGACATATATGATGTATAGATTAATAATCTTTTCTTATTTCTTTCCATGATATGGCAGAATATTCTTGTGACTCTCGCCTTCTACATTCAAATTGTATCTTCCTGTGTGTTTGCGTTCGTTGATGAACCACAAGCTCGAGTTTTCAACATTTTAAACTACTAATTTGTCAATTCATTTTTTTGTTTTTACATCTTTTTAAATTTCTTTGTGTGATTGTAGACAATCCAAAAAAGATTGCGCTAAACTATCTCAAAACACGGTTTGTGGTTGATGTCATATGTAACCTCCCTCTAATTGTTGTTGGAATGATCTTACATCCTCTATATGTAGTGTATGTCATTTTCTTTGTGCTTCAAATACATTGGTGTGTTGGAAAAGTCTTATCTTTTTTTAATCGGTGAGATTATGAAGCTTTTTGTTAGAACAATCACTCTGTTCTATGCGCAGCGAAAGTGCTTATGAAAATAAGTTGTTTTGGGCAAGATGAATAACTAACAGAAAATTAAGAACTGAAAAACGAAAGAAACAATGAATGAGAGAATTTTTTATTGATTCACATAACTACTACATTTACAACACATGAGAGAGTATATATATACAACTAGATGTTGTAACAAACTCCTCTAACCAACTACATCAGAATCTGCACATCAGACTCTGTCTTTCAGAAGCTTCACCTCAGAAGCTTCACTTCAGAAGCACTATTTCAGAAGCTTTATTTCAGAAGCACTCCTTCAGATGCATTCTTCAGAAGCACTCTTCAGAAGCATTCTTCAATTATTGATTACTATTCTAATACCTTTGTCATTGAAAACTATGATATTTTTCCTTTGTTCGGTAACTAATGATATGGTGGCATTTAGGGTGCACAAATTGATAAATTTGTGTACCCATACACAAGTGCATTATTAACCATAGATCTATGATATTAAAATTTAATGAACCAAATCTTGCAAAGATAACTCAATGTACTCAATATTTTTCTGGTTGCAATGCACTCCATTTTGCGAATTGTAAATTGATATATGGATAGATATACAATTTTTTTGGGACAAATGTTTGAAAATATTTATAATTAAATATCACTTCTATAAATTTGAACCGTGTAGTAAATGGTCTATGACACCTTTTTTTTTCTTTCAATGGTACACTTTAACCATTATTTCAACAATTATTTTTTTATTAGAAAAATTTATAATATTTTTTCTCTTAATTAATGGTACATTTTTATTATAAAATTTGGTAACCGTAAAATGGAAATGTGCATATTCATTAATTTTACGGCGAAATTTTGTTATTTATTCATTAATCTTAGGTTGAATTTCTGACATTTTCATTTTAATGATCATTTTTCCTAATTATAAATTTATATATATATATATATATATATATATATATATATATAATATTTCGATTTTTCATAGAACAGATTTTATAATGAAGATGTAAGAAAAAATTATCCCTAAAAAAAAGAATACGAACAAAAATAAATAATTTTTTTATATCCATTAATTTATTTAAAATAATATTTTAGAGTTTTGAATTATTAATATCTAATGAGAAATAGAGTTTTAAACTACCATTTAAATATCATCTAATTATTTACCCAAGAACGCTTAAATGAGATGGTACGAGTCTCTTCTAGTTTAACCAAGAGTCGAGAGATTAGCATCCGCAAGTAGCGCGTGGAGGATATTCGTTTTACACCAAAAAAAATCATCCAAATATTTTTTTGGTGTAAACCCGCAAGTACGCAATTTTCATTTTCTTGAAGATTCACTAGTCCCTAGTGAGTTGTGTTTCCTAGATCTAAGCCGTTAAATTTTAAACTCTTGAATCAATGGTAAAATGAGCATTTGTGTATAGGTACACAAATTTAAGCATTTGTGCACCTTAAAAGTCACCCTAATGATATTAAATCTTATGTTTTTTGAGAGTAGGCTTGAGAAGGATATAAGGTTTAGTTTAGTTCAAGTTCGGATTGCTAAGCTTATTTGGGTAAGTTTTTAATGTTGCTTTTATCATTTTCATAGAGATAGATATTTTGCAAGTGCATCTACTAATAATTTGAATTTGAATATTTTTTACGGTTTATACTACTCAATTTGCATCTTCGAGCATGTTGTATTCACTTTGCTGCTTCACATTATCAAATCATGGTCGGAAGAGCACATGAATGAGGAAAGCAATGGATCAAAGCTTGTGGGAAAGTGATGTGAATTCCATTTTCTTGTTTGAGTATTCTATGTACTACTTTTAGAATAGTTTCTCTTGGAGATTTGCATGCTAATCTAGTGGAAACATTTTTTATTGTCTTGTTTAAGCTAATGTATTTAACTGATTGATTGCCTTGCATTGGTCTCAACCATTAAATAAGCAAGCATGAAGCAGTTAATTTTTATCCCTTCAAATTGATCTATGTTATTGACTTTTTGAGATGATTGTAATATTATTTTCCTTTTGGCTTCAAGTCGTTTCACTTATTTTGTTTTCAATTAATGCAATTCAATTTGTTTGGATGCACTTGTGACTTGTGATTATTGGCCAACTCTATTCAATTGGTCTAGCCATATTGGTGTGAAACGGTTAATGACATAAATAAATTAAATTTGTAAGAAAGTAAAACAAGTGTTTTTTTTAAGAAGAAAGTAAATCAAGCTAAAAAATAGAGTAAAACAACTAATGAAATAATGAAAACAAACACACAATAAAAATTTAAACTTTATCAATATGTGTACCATCAAATAAAGGGGAAAAAAATTAAATTATGAAATCAACACATGTGACATGAGGTTGCTTCTTGCAGTAAGTACTTCACTAACCTTTAAAGCATTGCTCATAAAGCGAAGGAAAACATAGTATTATTTTTAGCAGGAAAGAAAACAACATATGCAAAGACAAAAATGAATTTATATGTGTATGATCTGATTGAAGATGAAGATGATAGTTTGACTATCATTTTAAATTTGTATGGTTTCATTTGATTTTAGGATGGATGAATGTGTTCCTATTTCGACTATTTTTATTTTTTTATATATTATATTTAATTGATGGATGCTTTGATTAAGTTGTTTGATGGATGTACGAAAGTGTATTTTAGGATGGAGATATGTTTTAATTTGTTTGATGAAATTGTTTCAATTTGAGTATGAAATATTTGAGTACAAATATGAAATTGTTCGAAGGTTACGGACAGTGAATATCGTAACCGTCGAAAGTTAGAGAGTAATAAGGGGAGGAAATGTTACGTTTCTAGAAGAATATGATGATCAGCAAGGGTAACTTCGAATGAGATAAGTTGAGGTAAACACCATCTTGGACCTTCATGGATCAACTTGTCCATGTCATAGAAAGGATCTTTTTAAGCAAGCACAAATTTTGTAGTTATGTGTTTCACTCTAAAGGGAAGGCCATCCATCGTAAGGATATGATAGATCCACCTCCAGCTAATGGTTTATAATCCTCAATTCCTCATTTTTAATGTCATATATAGCACTATATTATAAGTAAAAACATTGTTTCAATCACACTTTGAATACTATGTGATTGAAATTTACAACTAATGCATAGTTACAAACCGTTTTCAAGACAACGCTTCAGTCACCACTTTGGATACTATGCGATTGGAATTTCAATCACATCACTCTAAAACCAGAATAAAGAACTACCAACAAATAAGGCTCAAAGAATTTCATGTTTAGCCGGATATTGCAAAGGAAACTACATCCCAGAAAATACAAAGGGCATACTTTCGTTTATTCGCTATGACTTGCTCAACATTCAGTTTTTTATTTTAATTCGAATTTTTGGTGCAACTGATATATCTTCTGTGGCATCGTTTTTGTATGAATCTCTCCGGTTTCTGATACAGGATTATAACAGCTGGGTTCAACAGATTTTAGTTGTTTTGCACTGTCCACTTCAGGCTCCTCTTTCTTACATGACAAGTCTATAGAGGATCTTTTTAGCTTCATTGCTTGGCAGCTTTGCCAATTCTTTTTCCTTGCGTTTTTTCTCTTCAATCACTTTTGCTCGAAATATTATGGGTCATTTTTCTGTCCTTTGTGACTTTCCAATTACTGTTTCTTATCTTTATTTTTGTGTTTATCTTTCCCACAAACAGGAACTTCTTTGCCACATGATTCTCTATCACGATCTAATCCAACTAAAATTGTTTGAAGGCTAACAAATCGTCGTGCATCAGCATCTATATTGTTATTTTGAATAATACTAGACAGTGATGGATCTTCTAGCTGAGGTTATGAGTAAATTACACTTGAATCGGCAGTACATTGGAGTCATTTGACCAATTCCTCGATATTGTGATTATCAATCCTAACAGTCTCAGGAAAATTCCTCTGAGGTGCATCTACTGAAACTGAACTGCTAGCTCCTGATCAGTTTCATTATGACGACCTAAAGAGCGTTCAAACTGTCGATTATCAGTATCAGCCCTACCGGTGGCAGAAGATTGTTTAACCATGAATTTGATTAGCCTTTTCGTTCATGGCTGCTGGAAACAACATCTACCTCCTTGGAAATTTCATTGGGAGCTTCAATTGGTGCTTCAGGGGGAAATTATGATCAAATCTTGTGAAAGGTTTTGGATGGAACTTGGCAGACCCTAAGGTTTACTGTCGGAATCAAGAACAATGTTCCTCTGATAGTTAGAAGCTCCTGCAACACTCATATGCAACGTTCTACTTTATCGGGGAATACCATGTACAGTTGGGGGTTCTGCAGAGAAGCAAAGATTAACATCATAATGGACTTCTTGTAACAAGCACAAAAACTTGGTAAAAATGGTTACTAACTATTATAGTTAAGATATATTGATTCCCTATCAAACAAAACTATCAAATTTGATAAACACCTCCTCAAAAACAAAAGGCTATGCGAATATTTCACATAAATAGCTGAAGGAGATTCTCTACAATACGCACAATCCATTGAGTGGAATGAATTACAAGAAAAGAATACACAAAGTACATATGAGTAAAGAGGTGGCTAAAAAGGACACAAACTCTTTTTCACAACAGAGTTTCAGTTTTTTTTCACAATAAACTCTTCTTTTCTTGAAAAGGACACATATGTAACAACTGGTGAATAGAAAATCATAAATAACCGATTCAGGTACATGTAATATTTGCACCACATATTAGCTAATTGCCAAGGTAGCTTTTCGTTTCTACAAGCATTGGCATATAATAGAGACATTTCTAACTTTTCGCCTGTATTTGTAATATACAGAACAAGTAGTGACGGAGAAAGACATTGTTAAATGCCAAAGTTGAAATGAAAGTATACAGAAGAAAAAGAGTGATTGTTGCACAAGATATAGAGAGTATTTTCCTTTCATATAGTAAGGGGAAACCAATGAAGAAAATGAAAGGAAAAAATATTGAAAAACAGAAGAGTGTTTTTTACACAATATATGGTTAGAATTTGTCAACATTGAATGATCAAATATTAAACCTCGTGTGCATGTTAAGTTGGTGGGAAATTCTAATATAGTCACAAATACAAATCCAAATCATTTAGGGGCACACACAACAAACCAATGTTTTTAATATTAATAACAATAAATTGATTTTTTTTTCTCGTTTTACTTATTTCCATTGTATTTGTGTCTAAATCAAATATATTTGTGGTTGTGACCACACAAGAATTGCTCGTTGTTGGTAACCACTTAAGAAAATTAGACTATATTTCTCACTCCATTTTTCCCATTTACCTTAATTGAAATTTAAAAAACAAAAATTCAAGAAGATTTAACTAATAATTAAATCTTAACCATCGAAAAGCAAATTTTGGACAAACTATAAATATTTTGAAACCAGGCCAACGTTGATTAGGTTTTCATACATGGTTTTAATTTCACCAATTCTATACCATACAACTTTAGCTAGGTTTTAATAGATGATACTCATTCATCCAATTTAGTAGAATACATCATTATACAAACACAAATTCAACATTTTTAAAATTGAAAATGATAAATACACGAACATACTCGCAACGTCCGAGTTAATAGCATAAAATGAAAAAATGTCTACAAATAATGTGACAAATACAATTGAGCAGAATAACTACGTCTTCAAATTTGCAATATTGACGACCTAGTGATTGGTTGAATCATTAACCGATCGAATTTGATATATCAATTTTGGATCATGATCTTGTCTACTATGATTTTGATAGATTGTATTATATAGTTGTTTTCCAACTGGCTGCCCTTTTGACATTTGTGGACTTTTTTTCTTAATGAAAGAAGGTCAAACAAATCCTTAGTTGAAGAATGTGCAGATAATTTTTGCAAACTATTAAAATATTGATTTGGAGAAGGGATGTCAGTTAGGTTTTCCAATTTAAAAAGCTGTTTATCACGGGATCTTGAAAGGTTATGAAGTTGCCATTACGAGAGTTTTGATCTTGAGAAAATAAAATTTGTTGTAAACATGTAATGCAACTGTTATTTGCTTTAAGTAACGAGAAATACTTGGTTGGATACAACCATAAATCAAAAGTATTTGAGCACACACAAATAAAATTTAAGATAGAAATAGTGAAGTCACATCACTTTTAAATTTTATCATCTACGTGTGTGTGCTTAAATGAATTTTATTTAGATTTGTGGCTACATAAGAGTTGCTCTCAAGTAACATGGTGCAACACTCTAGAATTTTTTTAGAGATATTGAAAAAAGTTCATGTCAATTGAATTCCTCTTTTGCGTGCCTTTTGTCTAAGTGTGCCAAATTCACGAACTAGAACTTGATCCAATTAATTTTTCCTATATAATTTTTTTTTGCAAGCCTTAATGTTCTTTTTTTCTTATCTATTAAAAGTAGACTTATCTAAAAAAAAGTTTATTAAACGTATACAACAGAATACTGTACTTATGCTTGGATTGATTTTTTAGATTGTTAAGATTCTATACAAGCTCTCTATTATCGGACCAAATATATATACAGTCTTTTCCCTACTAATTCATAGAAATGCTATACTTTTATATGTGATTTCTATATAAGATCCTTTTATCTATGGCTTATTGGGAGTTGAGAGTGAGGTGAGGGGGAGTAAATGCTAAACTTTCTTTGTAATTGTTTCTTTTCAAACACAAAATTCTTTGTATGTAGTACTTGCTATATATATGTTGCAAGGTGGATTGATTATTGACGTTTATACCTTACTGTTGTACATAATGTATATTTGTAATTATTTGTAATAGTTGTACTTTGCTCATTTCTTGGCCAATTAGGTTTAGATTAGTCTATTTAAGTGAATTAGTGCATGTACTCCAATCACAACTTTGAAATGCATTAGAAATAATTTTCTACATGGTATCTCGAGCTCCTGGTTTTGGAGGTCTTGCATCCGCATAAACTCCAGTCGCTACTGTTGTGGTTTCATTCCTCATTTTTTTAGACTTCATTGTAATTTCTTGTTCATTTGATGCCTTCTTTTTTGGGTCTTCTCAAAGAACTCGAAGTCACACACAAAGTCCCTCAAATTGATTTTGACAATCTTAGTGCAATCTCCTTAACTCATAATATGTTCTTCACTCAAAACCAAACATGAGATTGGATAATTTCTTTGTAGGAGAAAAGGTTATCAACAAGAGCCTAGTATTGTCTCACATACCGGCTCATGATCAGTGGGCCGACATCCTAACTTAACATTTGTCTACAACGAGGTTTATTCATCTTATAGACAAATTAAGGACCTTTGTCTACAACAAGGTTTATTCATCTTATAGACAAATTAAGGGTATTATACCCTCGGTTCAAATATTGTTATATAACTTGATTGTTGGGAAGAGGCTGCTGTATTTAAAATCTGAAAAGTTTAATGGTTATGTACGTAAAACTCAAAACGTATGGGGTTGTCACACTAACCATTAGGTTCGATTTGCACCCACCAATAACTGTATATTGGATGCAATAAGAATGTCCAGCGAATCCCCTTCAGGATACTATGAGTTGCTTGATATGTATTGCACAATCACACCAAGCATATCTCTTAACAATATTTTGCATATTTATGGTTCCAACAATTCACTCATGCATTAAAGAATTGATGGATGATTTAGAGTAAGAGAGTGAGGGAGAATTTGTTGTTAATGTAACAAAATTCGTGTCCAAACTGATGCTAAAATGCCAAGCATTTATAGTGCATTATATGACCCTTCACATGAGAGAAAACACCCCTTTACCAAAGGTTATGATCATATACATCAGATTTTTTACTTGAATCAATGTTCTAGTTCATTATCTATCAGTAAATAATAATTTTCCAATGTATACGAATTATTCCCATGAAGAGTTACAACTTTTGGTGAAGTGTTACACCTTTTGGTTCTAAAGTGATTCCATTAGTTTGGAAATCACCAACAATACCCCACCATTTTCAAAATACTAAATCTCACAAATCCGGATATTTCATGCCTTCAGATAATAGTATCTCACAATTTGAACCATTACTTAGTAAGTTAAGTTTTCGCTAATTCCTAAATAGTATGGTAGGGAAGTTTTGAACAAACTATTCATTAGAACAAGTGTGCATAACTTACACATAGAGTCTCGGTACCGTTTAAAGAGAATTGTAAAATGACACATTAAGAAGGCCTTGTGCCCTTTTCACGAGAACTTAAGAGTCAAACCCTCGAACTCCGTGAAGCGGCCAAACTTCATTCTCACATAGGTAGACTATATCGGGAATGCCCCATGAGTATGCATTCCAGCAAATATATGCTATATATATGTCATTAAAAGAAAAATTTCATGCTACTCTTTTTAATCTTATGGTACATGTACTATTAACCTTGGGATGTATCTATTGTCAAGTACTACGATTACTCTAATAGTGTATTTTCACCGTTGAACCCAAGACTTGATGCTACTCAAGTGTGGGTTGAGTTTCTACTGTTGGTAATCAATTAGATATAGGCTTGAGTCTCGTCCCTAATGATGTCTTCAACATCATATCCCTTGTCAGACATTTCGTTAAAGGATTTGCAATATTCTTCTCTATTCTTACGAACATGATAGATATTACTCCATTAGAAATCAAGTCTCTTACATAGCTATGTCTTAGACCAATATGCCTTGATTTCCCATTATAAACTTGGCTATAAGCTTTTGATAGTGTGGATTGACTGTCACAATGTATGGATACTAGCGCCATTGACTTTTGCCAAACTGGTATCTCATACAATAAATTTCTTAGCTATTCTACCTCTTTACTTCATGCAACCAATGCAATAAATTCTGCAGCCATGGTGGAGTCGGCAATGCATGTCTGTTTCTTTGAACCCCAAGAAACTGCAGCTTCGCCAAGGTTGAAGATCCATCCACTTGTGGAAGCACGATCTTCAACATATGTTACCCAACTAGCATCTGTGTATCCTTCCAAAACAGAAGGGTCTCACTATATGTTAAACTTTTTTAATATAAAAATTATTATTATTTTGACAAAAAATATAAAAACTTATGAAAGAACAAAAAAATGAAAGGTGATAAAACGACAAACATCCTCCAAAACGATTTTCCACTTGTGTTTATTTGCAAACAAAAACAAGAAGATTGTTGTTGACACTTTAGGTTTGGCTGAAAAATATCAGTAAAAGACGTAAATGTTCATCGGCAGTTAATTGACGTTGGTTAAAAATCCTTCAACAGTTAACTACCGATGAAGTTATATGGATAAATTACCGGTGTTTCTCAGCATTGAGTGAGGTCTGAACAACATCTTTCCAAAAACAATGGTAAAATGGTACTTAATTTAAAAACTGTGTTATTTTAGTCATTATCTTTTTTGTCATCGTACAGTAGTTAAAAAGGCCCTAGGCCTCTCTCGACGAAAGTTTTTACATGGACCTTTGAATGTTTTTTTTATTTTATTTTCTCTTTTTTATATTAATATTTTTTTCTTCAAAAATTAATAAACTTTTATTCTTTTTAAAAAAATTAGGGTTAAATATGATTTTTGTCCCTATAATTATACCAACTTTTCGTTTTAGTTCCTATAAAATTTTCCTTCAGCTTTTAGTTCCTATAAAATTTTCCTTCAGCTTTTAGTCCCTATAAAATTTTCAATCACTACTTTTGTTCCATATTTTTTATTGAAATTGTGAGAAATATATAGAATATTATAAAAATCACTCCAAAAAAAAAATTAGAATTTTTTGACAAAACATAAATTAAATATGAATTTTCTACAACAAAAATATAAAAATTCATATTTAATTCATGTTTTGGTAAAAATGTCTATTTTTTTTGGAGAGATCCTAATAATATTATAAATTTTTCTGCAAAATTTTACTCAAAAATATAAATTCTACACATGAGTTTACTTTAAAGGAGGAACCAAAAGGGAAGATGAAATTTTTTTGAAGGACTAAAAATTGAAGAAATTTTTTAGAGAGACTAAAACGAAAAATTTGACATATTTATAGGAACTAAAAACATATTTAACCCAAAAATTTATCTATGGTGTTTTCCCAACACAACATAGGCTAATGACAAAGTTAATTTCAAATTTTGGATTGGGTCAAAAACAGAGTATTGCTGCATATATAGATAGAACAAATTATTATTGAAAAATAGTAAATATGTTAGGTTAATTAGAGTCTAAGTGTGATTAATCTTAGTAGTTTACCAACTGATTCAATTGGATCTTCAAGAAGAAGGAGGACAAACCAACCGATGTGTTCACTGTAACACTCTACTTCTATTAAAGCGATAAAACACGCGAATAAAACATATATTCAAGAAATAGACGTTACGTCTTCAACTAATAACATCAACATGCATATATAAAATTTCTCAACAGTCGCAGCGAATATAAATCATACATCTCCAAAGTATACATGTCATGAAATCAATATACATCATCACATAAAATCTCCAAATCCCGACATATGGGTCAAATCTCAATAACAAATAAATCCAACAAAACATAAAGATCGACGTCCTAATCAGAGTCTAATCTAAGACTTCAAGAAACGATAACGGAGATTAGCTCCCGCCATTCAAGCACTCACCAAAAAGCAAACTACTCCTACACTCCGTCTACCCATTCATACAAACAGGTAGGCGGTCAAAACCACTGGGGGTAAGCTTCACATCAATCATAATCAACATATGAAAACATAAGCATTCAAGGATTCATACATATCACATATAAATAC
>Ga0315913_1004638_pt1 | contig 16634 bp, 7 predicted proteins | sample MpolsnodulesMG_FD_207736 | JGI IMG/M metagenome (GOLD analysis project Ga0315913, IMG submission 207736) | Medicago polymorpha root nodule microbial communities from Los Angeles, California, United States - small nodules | ecosystem: Host-associated > Plants > Roots > Nodule | place: USA... | reverse complement strand
TCATTCACACATTGGTTGGAAGGATTAATTGGGAGGAGAGGGAGCTGAGATGAATCCAAGAGAGTGAGGAAGAGAGGACAGATTTCTGTCCTTGTGCTTAAGAGAGAGAAAGAACAATAGGAAATGAAGGTTTTGGGTCCAAACCCACTTAAATAGTCTACACGTGCAATTACCAACACGCCCCTCAGCCTAAAACGCGCATGAGATGAGCTACCGGATAAAACATCTTGAACTAAAACGTGGAATATTACATATTCTATGGTACACCCAATATATTTGAGTGTACCAGTACACTCATTCTTTAAATTAATAACTAAATGAGTTGTTTTTTTGAAGAAAAATATATTTTTTTATCACTTATAATTATAATAACAAAATCTTATTCATCAAAAGTGTCAACGAAATATAATTAATTTTTTTTGAATTTTTATCACTCGTAATTGAGAACATTGATTATTTTTTATGATAATATGTAAAAAAAATTACAATAATTTTTATAAACAATTAATGAAATGATGTTTTTTCTTATAAAATGATGTTCTATAAAATATAAATATTGACAAATAGCTATTTATTACAAAAAAGATGATCGTTTATTTATAAAATTATGAAGGAAGAGTACCGGTACACCTCACTTTATGAGTGTACCGTAGAAGTTCCCAATTAAATATACTAGTTTTACTCCTCAAATAATCATGTATATCAACCTATATTCTTCACTAATAATTTCTTATAATTCACATTCTATCAAAAACGGATCCCCTAGTATATCCTATATCAAGATCATAAATTAATTAAGGAATCGACCATAACCAATTGCAGAGTTTGATGAAGGATGGTGATTTGCCCCTTTTTCTCTAACTTCCTTGAAACCCTAATTTTATCCTTGCACAAATTCCTTGCTTCTTCCTCACCCATCAACATTTAAAGCTCCATTTGATTCCACAATGAATAGCTCTCTTTATAACCTCCATTGCATGTGTGAAACATAGATTCTATTTGATGAGTTTGTAAAGAAGTGAGTGACGAAAGTGGGAGAAAGAGAGAACCCACGAGGGAAATGAAAGTAGAGTGAGAGAAATATGTTGAAAGTCTTATTTCTTTTCTTCGTTTAGGTATATATAGATAGATAGTATGATAAAAGAATTTTAAACCCTTATTATACTGGCTTATTCCCTATTTATCCTTTATCATGATATCCAATACCAATATTACCCTCAAAATATATTATAACTGATATAGATAATCCTAAGGGAAATAAGATAAACAAGTTTCACATATTAATTAGTTTATGAGATTTTACAATGATGGATGATCCATACTGATAGAATTTTTTCAGACCTCATGTGCATACACCAAACATAGTATTGACCTGGATAACTGAATTTTTCAATGGTAAAAGCCCTGTTGTCATGATGGGCGTGCCAAATTTATTGTTGAACTAGATATTTATTTGATTTATTAGATGATATTCCTTATTATTCTCTTTCTTTAACTAATTATGTTGAGGTAAGAATTGTGTGCCTCGGCTATGGCTTCCTTAACTACTCTAGTATAGTGTTAATACTGGGTTTTTGAGGTTTTAGCTATTGAATTAAGAAATTCATGTAAAAGAAAGATAAAAGCATAAAGATAAATAGAAAAAATAGTGTAAATAGATTGAGTTTAATTGATTATGTGTGTAATGCATTGTATAAGATGAGTACTTATATGCAAAACTATTCTTACTAACCAAACGACATGGTTTAATGTGTTTAGCCTTGCTTGGCTATTTGTGCATGTAATGTTTAAGTTTTCCCTTGTTGATGGGTGTGTGTGGCGCCCCACGTTCGGCTGTCAGGTTTCCACTTCAATGTGTGATCTGTTTACAAAGCTCAATGTGTGAAGCCTCACTCGAAATTTCATCCTTGCTCACCGCTTCGATTAGTTTCACTTTAAACAATGCTCATGGGTTGAGTGTCTCATTGTTCAGTTATATTGATATTTGACCAAGTTTGATGACTTCAAGACCCGCAAACTCTTCAGTAGACTCGAGAAAGAATCAATTGAATTTTATTGGTTAAAATATGAGGGGAACTCGTCTATCTCTAAATCGTGTATTTGTCAATTCGTCCAATATGATAATTATTTTTAAGTGTAAACCATAGTATAGATAGATATTTCCTCTAAAAAAATATAGATAGGTAGAATTTTTATTATATTTTTGGCTTACATCTTGTGATAAAATTAATTACAAAATATAAAGAACATTTTTTAAATTTTTTATATTAAAGTCAAAAGAATTTTTATGTGATTTTTTTTATATCTCTGCCTAAAAAAAAGGGTCAACATGAATTGTACAATACAAGAAATGTTATAAGGAAGAGTCTTTCTCTCCCGCCATCATCGGTGATGCTTGAAAGTTTCTTCACACCTTACTTGTTTTTCGTTTAATTAACAAAAATAAAAGTATAACAATAATGAGAGAAAGAAGAGAGTGATTGTAAAACTTAGTGAGAGTGCATACAACAATGGAGAAGTACCTAAGAGATAACTTTCATGTTGAATCCAAGCGTTCGTCAGAAGATGCTCTGCGCCGATGGAGATCCGCCGTCTCCGTCGTCAAGAACCCTCGACGCCGGTTTCGATGGGTGGCCAATCTCGCCCAACGTGCCGACGCCGAACAAAAACGCAAGAAGCTTCAGGTTTCATTTCTTCTTCCATTATTTATTATTGTTTTGTTTATTGATGATCAAGCTTCATTTTTTGATCTAATTTATTACATGTTCCACACCTCAAACCTGTTTCTTTTTGAGATCAAAATTTGAATAGATTTAATTCATTTCAGAGTTAAATTTTTCCATCCAATTGTTGTTTTAAATTGTTTGTGATAAGTGCGGTAGAATAAGCTCGCCAAATTGGTATTGTTATCGGGGAGTTCGGAGAAATGAGATATATTTTTGTTGACATATTAAATTTGATGAAGTGATAAACCCGATTTGAAAAACTTACATATACAAATGGAAGATTTTACTGGTAAGCAAATATATAAAGTAATTTTTTTTAAGAAATTTATGACTTCATAAAATTAAGAGATTCACTACTTATAAAAGATAACTAACTAATAATAAGTTAGCATATAAATTAGTTGATTTTTAATTTATTATTTTCTTTGCATTGTGACTAACACATATTCAAATAAAGACATGAATAGAAAAATGAATGTGGTGACCTAGTTTGAATATGAAATTACAAATAATAATAATAATAATATTGAAACAACATAAATTATGAAGGAGAAAAAATAATCACATTTTTTTATTTTTTAAGTAATATCTTGGACTAAAATTCGAGACGTTACATATAATACAAAATTGGAACACACAATATGGATTATTTTACACAAGCCTACCCTCTCAGACCTAACCATTATATTTCATCAATTAGGACAATTATTTTACAAGTAAACAAACATTCATAATACATTCAAGTCTGACAATGTAGCAGTTGAACACACATTATTATCTTGATTCATTTTACTAGCTATAAAAACATGAGTGTGAGTAGTTTGAGAGTAACCGTCTACTAACATACTCCCTCCGTTTCAAAATGTAAGCGAAAAAAAACTCACTTTCTTAGTCCCGAAATGTAAACAAAAAAGACAAACTTTTATCCTATTTAATCTTGTCTTTTTTTTAAAAAAAACATCTTTTCTAAGAATTTTTTTTGCTTATTCTCATAAAATTAAATGCAAATTACATTCAATTTTCTCTTTCTTCCATTTTCTTTTTAGTCAATAGCCAATGAAAATGTTTTTACATCATCCCATGAAACTTATTCTAAAGAAAAACACACAAAACTATATTTCAAATTCTTATGTTTTATTCTCTCCGGTCTCATTTATAAGCAAATTTTGACTTTTTAGATTCGTTCAATAAATGATGTATGCGGTCTATATTATAGACGACATTCATCATTTATTCAATGAACCTAAAAAATGAAAATTTACTTATAAATGAGACCGAAGAAACTACCTTTCTTAATAAGTGTGATTTGATTTTTTTTCCCTACAATTTAGAAAAGAGGGAGTAGCTTATAGCTACCAAGATCATTTAACATCATTTATCAACTTTAAAGCTTATGTATGAGTCCAAATCCTCCCCGTTTAAAGAATAAATGACAATCAGAATTTCCAATCATAACAAGCTGACATGTGAAAAAAAGCATATCAATGGTTCAGATTTATTCAAATTAAATAAATTCATTTAGAATATTAAAAACATAAAAATTGTTGAGATCCACTGTACCCCTCTTTCATGGGTAGAACTCTTTTTTTGCTTTTTCTATCTTCATGTCACTGTTTCTTTACCCTCTTCCCCTCGCTAAAATTTTCTCTATTTCATTTGTCTGATCCTAAAATTAGATTGTAACAATGAAGGGAGTTGGGATGATTCTGGATAAAAATGGTTCCCTTTTTCGTAGGATTTTTCTAGATCCCGGTTTTTCCTATAAACTATTGTCAATATTATTTGTTACATTAAAAGGAAACAACATAATATCATTACATAGGATATTTTTATTAATAAATCATAATTATAGACTTATTGAGTAATTATAAGGTTGCAAATGACTTGGATTACTTAAGTGACTCCTTATCTCATTGCTACCACTTAATGAAGTAACTTCACTAACCTACTTTGCCTAACAAAGCTAGCTAATTCCCAACGTATTCTCTTGTGGTCACAACTTTCATTTCTACTTCTCTTTGCTAACTAAAACTTCTTATTAATCCATTTCCATTACTAATCATGTATAGTATAACATTAAGCACTTATAATATAGTGTGCTTTTAACTTATTTCTTCCACTTGGCATAACCTAACTTTGAGGAATTGAGGTAGCCTTACTTAAACACACATTCTAACACACTAAAACCCGCAGGGCAAACTCTGTAGTTTTGCTGCATCAGAATCCTAACTTCGAACACATTTACAGACCTCATTATGAATCAAAACCCTATGAAATTGGCACTAAAACTGAATCGAACTGATCTAGATTCTAAAAATTCAACAACTATCTAAATTTGAGTTACATGATGAGGGTTATGACTTAAATACTACAGACATGTTCATACGAATTTTACAACAATTTCTCTTCTTTCATGTAAACCTGCAAAACCAAGTACATATATTCCAATAACAACCAAAACCAGTCCATTTTAAGTTTATTAAATTTCTATTCTACTTTTTAATCATCTAGTGTCTTAAGGTTTGTGTATTTACTACTCAAATAATCATGTATCTGAACCAATATTCTACACTACTAATTTATCTTAATTCATATGCAATCAACAACATCTCCTCGAATATATCATATACCAAGATCATAACTTAATTAAGGAACCGACCTTAGCCAGTTGTAGAGTTCGATGAAGGACGACGATTTTCCTCTTTTTTCTTGCTTCTTCCTCACCCATCAACATTTAAAGCTTCATTTGATTCCACAATGAATATCTCTCTTCATGTCCTCCATTGCATGTGTGAAACATATTTTCTATTTGATGAGTTTGTAAAGAAGTGAGTGATGGGTGTGGAAAGTCTTATTTCTTTTCTTATTTTAGATATATATAGAATTTGAAAAAGTGATAAACCCAATCTGAAATACATATACATACAATGGAAGATTTTAATGTAACCTTCAAAATTATTCACTCTAACAATCTCAGCATTATGACTTAAAAAGAGTTAAATTTTACTAGTAAGCAAAAATATACAATAAGTTAGCATATGAACTAGTTGATTATTTATTTATTTTTTGCTATTTTTATAGTGACTGACACATATTCAAATAAACATTTATATAAAAAGATGAATGTGACGACCCAGTTCGAATACTAGATTACACATAAAATGTTCTCACAACCAAACCACTATATTATAACCTTGAAAGAAAAATACCTAACTTTTTTTTTTTGGTTACATGAGAAAAAGTCAAAGCAAAAACAAAAAAAGAAAAGAGACTACTGGTTGCAATGGTAAGCAACACCCATATTGTCTGCCGTAAGCAATAAACGAAGCTCAGTTCGAAGATTAAGCACGATCAAGAGATCACTCGTAAACCTTGTTCCAAGTTTGGCTAAGAAGTCAGCACACATATTACCCTCCCTGAGAGTGTGACATAGTTGAAAAGTCCAATCTTTAGCCATATACTTTCTAATAATAGCTATCTCATTTCCATAGTGGTGAGTGGAAACATCAACATACTGCACTAGGTGAATAGTATGCATGGAATCAGTGTAACAAATAATGTCTCTCAGGCCTTCATCCCAACAAATTTGAATCCCATGCATTAATGCCAAGATTTCGGCATGAAGAATATTTGAGTAGTCAATATTACCATGAAAGCCAAACATAAGCTCGAGAGGAAAATATAAGTTTTTTTTTTTTTAAGGGAGAAATATAAGTTATTTATTAAATAGGGAACTTTAAATGCTTGTTAAATGCTTGAGAGAAAAATATATAAATTAGAAGCTCGAGAGAAAATGATAATTATAAAATAACAATTAACCTGAAGTTTGGTCCACACCCTTAGTTAAGTAGAAAAATATAATGAGATTATACCATTCTGGTTTGTTAGATGATGGTGAGGAAAGATCTAACATTCGTTGAGACCTTCTAAGATATGGTATTTTATAACATTCTTTTTGCACAATAAAATACAAAAATGCAAGAGACTCCTCCAAGAACTGAACTAATGGTCTGTTGGTGTTTATCGAAAAACAAGTTTATAACATTCTATAACATTATTTTATAACATTCTTTTTGAACTAATCATTTTTTGTCTTTGAAAAATTATCGAATTTCGTTTTCAAAAAAGAAAAAAAAACAATGTTTTGCTTCCTACCAAAAAAAAATCTGCACGCAATTTTAATCCCTATTGCTAAGTCAAAATGTTTTTTATTTTTGAGAGAAATGCTAAGTCAAAATGTATTTTTACATGATTTTTGTAAAACATGTTTAGAATATTATAAAAAGTTTGTTTGAGAAAATGAGCTCAAAATTTAATTTCTAAGTTGATATATTTGTTGCTTTATCTTATAATTTTGTATTTTAAAAACTTTATATTCAATCCATCTCATGTTAAAAAAAAAAAAAAAATTGTAAAGAAACCTTTTATAATGTCCTAAACATCCTTAAAAAATAATGTTCTAAGCATGTTTAAAAAAAATTAATCAAAAATTTGAGAATAATTAAACAATTTTTGAAAGCAGAAAAGACTAAATTGCATACAAAAAGAAAATTTTAGGGACGGACACGTACCCCTTTTTATGAGGATGAAAAACGAAATTTGATAATTTTTTAAGGAAAAAAAAACTTATTTAACCTAAGTTTTAACTACTAGACGGCCATCCTTTTGATTTGTTAGATCAAAGATACATTCATATTTGTTGAAAACAAAAACAAAAAATACTCTTACATTAGCGTGAGTTAGAACTCCAGCAAATTAACGTCGAAAGACAGTTAAATAAAGCAAGAACTGATGTTACAGACATTAATCTTTGTAGCAAAAATAACTATTCTTCATTAATTATAACTCAGCAAAACAAAATTTCAGGTCAACTCACTTAATAAGTTGGTTATACAACCATTATGTCAGTCCAAGCAGTTTAGAATTTGATGCTAATTGCTAACCCAACAAAAAAGAAAAAGAAAGAAATTGATTTTTTTTTTATACCAAAAAGAAAGATACTGATGATAACCAAGATAATCATTGTTAGATAAATAATGTATTGTTTTCGAAAATTATGATCAATTTTATTTGTGTCTAACTCAAAAAAAAATAAAAAACGTTATTTATGATCAAATTGAACAATATTGCATGTGCACAGATTGAGAAAAGAAACTTGAATAATACAACTTATGTATCATGTATGCTTACTACAACGCGAAAAAGCATACATGATTGACAACGAGGGTTGGTCCAATTTGACTCAGGACAAACGTTACGCATGAGGGTGGGTATACAACAAGTATTCGCAGTTTTGAGAGTGAAATTCAAGCCTATTTTGCAAGACCCTAAGGAGTCCTAGAGATCTAAGTCACCTAAATAATTTTTCATATAGCTTTCTCAACGTTGCATTTATTAATGTCTCCCTAACACACTATGCATATGCTTTAACTATCTTGACCAGGAAAAGATACGAATTGCTCTTTATGTACAAAAAGCAGCATTGCATTTTATAAACGGTAATCACATTCAATAGCTTTCATTCATCTTTTTACTCTTTTCGCTCGTTTTGTTCTTCTCTCTTCTGTTACACTTTTCTTTTTCTTCTTTCTCACATTCAGCTGGAACCCGAGGAATTGGTGATTACATGCTCTCCAAAGAGATTCAAGAAGCAGGTTTCGGAATCGTGCCTGATGAATTAGCATCCATTGTTAGATCTCATGACACTAAATGTTTAGAACATCATGGGGGAGTTGAAGGATTGGCAAAAGCTGTCCGCGTATCTTTTCAAGGCGGCGTTAGTTCAAGCGACGTAAAACATAGACAAGATATCTATGGTCATAACCGCCACACGGAGAAACCCTCAAGGAGTTTTTGGATGTTTGTTTGGGATGCAATGCAAGACTTGACACTAATCATCCTTATTCTATGTTCTGTAGTATCAATTGGCGTTGGAATCTTAACCGAAGGTTTTCCTAAAGGTATGTATGATGGAGTTGGAATCATACTATGTATTATTTTAGTGGTTTTTGTCACTTCAATAAGTGACTATAAACAGTCTTTGCAATTTAAGGATTTGGATAAAGAGAAGAAAAATGTAAGCATTCATGTTACAAGAGATAGTAGAAGACAAAAGGTTTCAATTCATGATCTAGTAGTTGGAGATATAGTTCATCTCGCAATCGGAGACATAGTTCCTGCAGATGGATTATATGTATCAGGTTTTAGTTTATTGATCGATGAATCAAGTTTATCCGGTGAGAGTGAAGCCGTAAATGCTGATCAACAAAAGCCATTTCTTCTATGTGGAACCACAGTTCAAGATGGTTCTGCTAAGATGCTCGTGACTTCGGTTGGTAGGAAGACGGAATGGGGAAGATTGATGGAAACTTTGAATGAAGGTGGAGATGATGAGACACCTCTTCAGGTGAAACTAAATGGTGTTGCTACACTAATTGGAAAAATAGGGTTAGGTTTTGCATTGGTAACATTTTTAGTTCTTACTGGTAGGTTTTTGGTTGTGAAAATATCTCACAATAGCATCACTAAATGGGATCTAAATGATGCTTCTATGCTTCTCAATTTCTTTGCAACTGCTGTTATTATAATAGTCGTTGCGGTTCCTGAGGGTTTGCCTTTAGCAGTTACACTGAGTCTTGCGTTCGCGATGAAGAAATTAATGAATGATAAGGCACTTGTTAGACACTTATCTGCATGTGAAACAATGGGTTCTGCTGGTTGTATTTGCACTGATAAAACTGGAACTTTGACCACAAATCAAATGGTTGTTGACAAAATATGGATTTGTGAACAAACTAAGCCGATTAAAAGCGGAAATCGTGATGATGGTAATTTGTTGAAGAACTCAATTTCCGAGGAGATATTTGATCTCTTTTTGCAGTCAATATTTCAGAATACTGCCTCAGAGGTTGTGAAAGGTGAAGATGGAAAGAACAAAGTGATTGGAACTCCAACAGAATCAGCATTGCTTGGTTTTGGTTTGATTTTAGGAGGTGATACTAAGTTTTACAATGACAAGTATAAGATAGTTAAGGTTGAACCTTTCAATTCAACGCGTAAAAAGATGTCGGTTCTTGTTTCTCTTCCTGATAATAAAAACAAAACTAGAGCATTTTGTAAAGGAGCATCAGAAATAGTGGTGAAAATGTGTGACAAAGTTGTTAACTCAGAAGGTAAAGTTGTTGATTTGAATGAACAACAAAGAAATAACATCAATGAAGTAATTAATGGTTTTGCTTCTGATGCACTGAGAACACTTTGCATAGCCTTCAAGGATATTGAAGGATCTTCTGAAGATGGTAACAGCATTCCAGAGGATAAATATACTTTAATTGCTATTATTGGGATCAAGGATCCAGTGAGGCCTGGAGTTAAAGAAGCTGTTAAGACCTGTTTGGATGCTGGAATTACTGTTAGAATGATAACTGGTGATAATATAAACACTGCTAAAGCTATAGCTAGAGAATGCGGTATCTTGACAGATGGACTGGCGATAGAGGGACCGGATTTTCGGAACAAAACTCAGCGAGAAATGGAAGAGATAATACCTAAATTGCAGGTTGTGTTTCTGTTCCATTCTGCATATACTCTATTTAATTTCTAAAGTTCATTTTATTTTCTAAGGTTGAGGGGTAACCTTGGCGCACCCGGTAAAGTTGTTGTCATGTGATGTGACTGAAAGGTCACGGGTTCATGTCCTGGAAACAGCCTCTTGTGTAAAAAACAGGGTAAGGCTGCGTACAATACACTAAATGGTGGGACCTCTTCCTGGACCCTGCGTATGAGAGAGTTTTAGTGCACCGGGTTGCCCTGACCTTTTAATTTTATTTTCTAAGGTTATGGTAAATTTATATAGTGGCTGGTTAATGTGTGTAGGTAATGGCTCGATCTTTACCACTTGATAAGCATACCTTGGTGAAACATTTGAGGGATGACTTTAATGAAGTTGTGGCAGTAACAGGTGATGGGACCAATGATGCACCAGCTTTGCATGAAGCTGATATTGGATTTGCTATGGGTATTGCTGGAACAGAGGTTTGTCACATGCTTAATCCATATCTCCTAGATGATTAACTATTTTATGTTGTTCCTTTTAAGAATATGGTCAGATTTAGCAATTAGCATCTGATTCTAGTGGGGCTTTTTGGTTAAAAAAATTGGGTCAGGAAACAACTATTAATTTTAGATAGTATCCAAAATTATAGCTAATGAAGCACATACATTGATACCAGACATAAGACATAAGGAACATTGACACATTGATACGATAGTAATTTTAAGAAAATAGTTATGTTTTCTTTTAAATCAATATAAAGACAATTAATCCATCAAATTGATGGGTCCAATCCCATATTCCACTTGTTGTGGGTTCATTTAAAGTTAAGGTATAGATCAGTATGAACTTAATCCATCAAAATTGTCATCATGAGGGTCGAACTTGAGACCACCCTCAAAAGTTTCAAGACAACACCACTAGACCAATCTAAATGGATTAATTTAAGAAAATAGTTATATATGTTAGTGCCGTGTTGTTATGATCAATGATACGTGTCGAACACAAGAGACCTTCAATTCAAAGTACCATTTTTTTTAATATTCTACGTAGCATTATTAGTTGAGCATTGTTAACCCTTATCTTGTCCAGGTTGCAAAAGAGAATGCAGATGTGATTGTAATGGATGATAACTTTACCACAATTGTGAATGTTACAAGATGGGGCCGTTCTGTTTACATTAACATACAAAAGTTTGTCCAGTTCCAATTAACTGTTAATGTTGTAGCTCTCATGCTCAATTTTGTTTCAGCTTGTGCCTCAGGTACTGCATAATATAATTCACCTATAGCATCAAAAACTTGCACGGACACATACACAGACATTGGACACTATATTGACAATAACACGTCCATACCAATAATAATATATTAAAAGAAGATATTTGAATGTAACTACATGTGCTGATGTCGTGTCAGTATTAGATACTAACATGTGCGACACGCCTTTAACAAGGTCGGTCCAATAATCTTAAAAAGTAATTGAGGCTTAAAACAAGTTTTGATATTTGAGGCCTCTTTGGTCTGTATACGAGGCCTTTTTGTTAGTAGGCCTAAAGCGAGGGCTTTAGTGGCCTTACCCTCAGACCGGCCCTGACTTTAATATGAAGTGTCGGTACTACATAACTAAGTAGTCTGTTCATATTATATATTTTTTTAGAGACCATATTAGTTGATTTTAATCACAATGGGAAATGAATCACAGGATCTGCTCCACTTACTGCTGTTCAAATGCTTTGGGTAAACATGATTATGGACACATTAGGTGCATTGGCATTGGCTACAGAACCTCCACATGATGGGTTAATGAAGAGACCACCTATTGGAAGAAATGCAAAGTTCATCACTGGGGTTATGTGGAGGAATATCATTGGTCAGAGCCTTTATCAAACTATTGTCCTTTTGGTTCTTAAATTTCGTGGGGAAAAGATTCTTAATCTCAATGGACCTGATGCTACCTCTATTCTTAATACCTTCATATTCAACACCTTTGTCTTTTGCCAGGTATTTCATTTCGTAACTTATGGTTTGCATTTTCTTATCCAACCCTGTTGTTGAATATAGAAGTCCAGCAAAATTATGAATATTAAAAGTTTAATAATCAAGGTTCTAAACTTAGATCACTAATGTCCAATATGAAAAAACACTTTTCCAATTCCACATGTGCTGAAAAATTTAACAATTGTAATACATCATGGATATTTTTCTCAAAACATATTCATTCTTCAATAGAAAATTATTTGATTTTTTCATATTCTCTTTTTTTTTTTTGGTGCAAGATTTTTTCATATTCTAATTGTCTGAAATTGTGTAGTAAATGGGTGTTAAGAGTTTGTTAAACTTGAATTGTTGTCATGCTAAAAAATATTCTCTAGCTTGCTCCTTGAATTGTTTTGGTCATCTCTAATCCTCAAGTGTGTCCTTAAATATTATAGGGAGAAGTTCTTCTCCACTTCCATCAATTGAGCAAGCTAGTGTAAATGTCAACGGTTAGAAAAGTTCTTCTAAAAGAACCGACTATTGAAGGTTAAAATAAAATAAACTTAAGAAATTTGTGATTCTTTTTATGGTAAAGTCTTGGTTCACTTAGTCTTCCACCGTGGATAAACTTGTTTTTATCATTAATAAGTATCGGAAAAACTCAGGTCCCACATCGGATAGATAAGACTTTATAAGAGTTTATAAAGAGGAGACATTCCTATCCTTATGAACCAACTTTGTAAGAAGACCCTAAATTTTAAAAATAAGTCTCACTATTTAATCAGACGAGATGTGATAAGATTTATTTATCTAATGGTAAAAACAAATTTGTGTATTGTACAAGATTAATTTTGTTTTCCACGTTACACAAAGCCTTTTTTTATTTAGTCAGAAATTTGAGCAAATATTTTGTAAAAATTTCAATAATAAGAGAGTTAAGAACGTCTAATATTACCATTTGCGGACCTCTCTGACATTATTATAATGTGATAAAATATTAGGTAACTATTTGGATCGAATTAGATGTAGTAACACTTATTGATCCAAAGGTGAAAAACAAATTTGCGCATAGTGCAAGACTAATTTTCTTGTGCACATTAGACATGGCCTCTTTTTATTAAGTCTAACATTTGAGCAAATTTTTTGTAAAATTTCCAAAATAAGATAGTTAAGAACCTCTAATAGTGTTACCATTTGTGGATCTCTCAATATTTTATGCAAGTAATGTTCATTTAATTCATATTGTGACATTATCAATTAATATATTTCTATCATTTAATATTGTATCCAATTCCATCTTGAAAATGAATAGGTATTCAACGAGGTAAACAGCCGTGACATGGAAAAGATTAATGTTTTGAAAGGCCTATTGAATAGCTGGATTTTTGTGATGGTAATGGTCTCAACAGTATGCTTTCAAGTCATAATAGTTGAATTCCTTGGTGCTTTTGCTCAAACAGTGCCACTTAGTAGAGACTTATGGTTAACAAGTGTGATGATTGGTGCTGTAAGTTTAGTAGTAGCTGTTGTCCTAAAGTGCATTCCAGTTCCTGTCAAAAATTACGTCGCAACACATCATGATGGTTACGAGCAGCTCCCCACTGGACCAGAGTTGGCATGAATATGATACATGGTTTTCTATGCTAGCTAGCTACCCCCTTTTTGTTTTCATTCAGAATTCAGAAAATCTCTTGTTTTTTTAGTCAACACATTAGTTTGGTAGCAAACATATACAAGCGCCGAATCAATTAATTAGAAACTTTTTAACATGTGTGTTTTAAGGGACACTCTTTAAGCATTCTAAAATAAATAATTATTGTTTAAAAATGTTAAAATTTTCATTTTTCAATACACTGATTTCACAAACTTTCATAAAAAGTTATCATTTAAAGTCCATAACTAATGTCCTGGTTAACATTATTCTCATGGCTTAGACTTTCTGAGACTAACCCAAGAGTCGATAACACGACATCTGGTTTTTTCCATGTGAGGCTATACCGTCTCCCAAATGATAGGAGAGGAAACACCTACCATTCCATCACTGACCAACTATATATTTTTGATGCCCACTGATTTAGAGCATCCACAATGATAATTCATTAATAGGTACTTCTTAAATGGATCACACGTTACATATCACATATTTATAATATTTTAATAAAAATGTTTATTAATGACTCGATGACTTCAATGGGGAGTACACTAATAAGGCTCCAATAAAAAAATACTTAAATATGCCTCACTAACTTTACATCATTAAACAAAAATAATTTATTTATTAAATTATAAATTACCTCATAATATTTAATTATAAAAAAATTAAATTATAAAATATATATTTATTCGTATGAACTTAAAATAATTTGAAAATGAAAAAATTAACGTTACAAATTTTACATTCATTCATTAAAAAATAATAATAATAATAATTTGCATGAATTACATTTTATTTAAAATGATAAAATAATATTTAAAACAACTATTAATTATTAAAATATTACTTCTTTTGTAAGTGAGACCGTATAATACATATTTTATTACTTCTTTTAAACGTGAGAGTCATTATATAGTTATTTGTTTTTTAATGGGAACTCATTTTCTCTTCCTCCAATAGGGGTCCTTAATCGGGAGTGGTCCTTATTAAGTAAGGACCTCCCATTGAAGATGCTCTTAAGGTAAGTAAATTATTAACCTAAGTTTCGATTACAAAGCTCAAACAAAGAAATGGAACAAACTTAAAAAATGAACAGAGCTCAAACAAGAACAAATATAGTAGTTTTAAGTCCAAAAATAGTAATGGAAAATTTAAAGTAAATGACTAGCGAGGAATTTCTCTCTTTTGGCCCTTCAAAATTGCTTAAACTATTCGGTTTATAACTAGGACATACATTTTTTGTGTTGCATAACACTTCGGTACATAACTACCGAATGTTGTTTTTTCAGTGAGTAATTAGGGGACCCAAAGAGCAACCTTCAATAATGAATAATTTAGTGTATGCCTCCAAGAAGGATAGTCCCAAAAGTAAAGAAATAAGGTAACCAATTTGGGTCAATAATATTTTCTTCATCACAAGTATCTATTAACCCTTGGCTTACTAGTTTCTGTTAGCGCAGCAAATGCTTGTTTCTTAAGCAATAGAAACCAGAATCAGTTTTAGGGTTTGTTAGGGTTGTGTGATTTAGTGAATTTGAGAGAATGAGAAGAGAGAAAGATATTGAACTGAGGAATGTAAAATGTATATTGAATTCTTATTGAAATTTGTACAAGGAATGAGCTTATATACAAGCAAGTGTTATGTTACTTGAAGCACAAGTAAGTAACAACTCTAACTCTTATTTTCCTAAAACTTCTAACCAACTTGTAACAAACTTCAAAACAAACTAAAACAAAGTGTAATCAATCAACTAATCATGATTATCACTAATCTAAACTTGAATTATCAACTAAACTAACATCCTCCCTTAATTCAAGTTTCCACTTCCTTCATGCCAATCAAGCTTCTGAGCTTGATGAACTTGTCAACCTTCAATGCCTTAGTGAATATGTCTGCAAGCTGCAGCTCAGTGGAGCAATCGACAATCTGCAATGCACCTTTGTTCACTTGCTCCCTCAAAAAATGAAACTTAGCCTCTATGTGTTTGCTTCTTCCACGCAAAACTGGATTTCTTGCTAAGCTTATTGCAGATTTGTTGTCTATGAACAATGCAATAGGCCTGCTAACTTCTATCTCCATCTCCTTGAGTATATCTTCAAGCCATACTGCCTGACATGCTGCCATACACCCTGCAATATAGTCAGATTCACAAGTTGACAATGCCACAACTGGTTGCGTCTTAGCACACCATGAAATTGGGGCATTCAAGAACTTGAATAGGTAACCTGAGGTGCACTTTCTATCCTTCCTATCTCCACACCAATCAGCATTAGAATATGATATTAGTTCCATAGAATTTTCATTCAAACATTTAGGAAATAGGATGTCATACTGCAGTGTTCCTTTGAAGTATCTTATCACTCTTTTGGCTGCTAGCAGATGAGATACTCTTGGTTCACTCATGAATCTACTGATTATACCAACTGCATATGCAATATCAGGCCTACTATTGCATAGATACCTCAGTGAACCCACAATTTGTTTGAACAATGTAGGATCCACTGATTCTTCTTCTTCATTCATCAACGGTTTCACATTTGTCTCAGCAGGTGATGATGATGGATTGTCGTTCATCATATTGTCTCTTAATGATTACACTACTTTCCCTAGTCAAAGCTATTGTCTCATTATGCTCTATAGTCTTTTTCTTTGAAAAAATTTCCTTTAAAAACTTAGCATATAGAGGCATTCGAGACAAAGCTTCCGCAAAGGGAATATTAAT
>Ga0315913_1004637_pt1 | contig 16635 bp, 11 predicted proteins | sample MpolsnodulesMG_FD_207736 | JGI IMG/M metagenome (GOLD analysis project Ga0315913, IMG submission 207736) | Medicago polymorpha root nodule microbial communities from Los Angeles, California, United States - small nodules | ecosystem: Host-associated > Plants > Roots > Nodule | place: USA... | reverse complement strand
TGATCAAACAATGACAATTTACTTTGACAAAGAATAAATTCTTATAATTGTCATATGTTTATCATAATATATGTGAATGTAAACTCTTAAATATTTAAATAAGTTTACACTAACACAACATCATCACGCATGTCAGTAAAATATTATAGAAACGTGTTTCTTTATTTGTTAATAAAAAACCTTAACAAGATACCAAACGCACCATTAAAACACAATCTTTGGATTGCTAAGAATTAACTGCAAGCGAACTCTCAATGTAATCATCAAACATTGGTGATAAGTCCTGTCAAATAATAGTCACCTTTGGACATCCTATTATCCACATGGATAATTACTTTATAATCATCACATATTTACCATCACAGGTATGTAACTATCCGACCAAGTTGTGTCTTCCTTGGGGCCGACGACAACTCGCATAAATAATTACACACTACATCTTTTGTAACTTCAGTTGAGTCGAATCTACGCAACAGAGGTTACTTGGGCAACATTATTGTTTCAACCGTCTCAACCGCAATTACTAGATAATCTTAATATATATTAAATGAGGTGATAAGTCCGGTCAAATAATAGTCACATTCAAGTATCCTATTATTCACATGGAAAATTACTTTATAATCATCATACATTTACTATCATATGTATGTAACTATCCGGTCAAGTTGTGCCTTCCTTGGGGCCGACGACAACTCACATGGATAATTTCATACTATGTCTTTTGTAAGTTCAGTTGAATCAAATCTACGCAACAGAGGTTACTTTGACAACGTGTTGTTTCAACCAAAACAACCGCAATTACTAGACATTTCACAGCAAACTAAATGGGAATAGTCTTAAATTTACAAGGCACTACTGACATAATGTAGGCTAAATTAATCTGGTATCTCGCTGAGTAACCTTAGGATAAGGTCACTCGACAACCCTTAAGTGTGAAGACAAATTCACAAGAATTCTAAAGAAGATGCAAGTCAAAAAAACCACACCAATGTGTGTATGACAATACATTTACAGATATCACATAAAAGCAACAACAAGAACCATAACATGAAATATATCCAAAATGCATGATTAAGAAAATATTATTGTAGAAAACTTGATAACAATAAACTCAAATATGATAATCGCGCTATAACCAAATATTCAATTTCAAACCAAATAAAAATCAAAACTTTGCATGATCAAAAATATTATTGTAGAAAACTTAATAACAATAAACTCTAACATCATAATTATGCTATAAGCCGTTGACCGAGAGGAAAAACACCAAGGCAGTAATAGAACAGAGGATGCAAACAGTTGCACTCGGTTAAATTTTCAGTTACCACCTTCAAAGTATATTCATCAAATTGTTTTTTGACTAAATAGTGTATTCGTCGTCTTATGCACCGATCCCTGTGATTCATGGAAATATTTGCATATTTGGGAGCTACTGCCCCGCCTTCAAATATGAATTCTAACATACACTTCCGAAGAAAATCACAAAATACACTTTCAGAAACATGTCCAGTAGCGATGGATGGGAAAGAGGCACCCCCTATAGGATGGGAAAGAGGCACCCCTATATTTAGGATTACATTCACGTTTGATTATTTTGACGCCCTAAAAAGACGTAATTGTTAAAATTACAAACCCCAGTGAGATCAAATATTTTTATAGAAATTGTTCACTAATTACATATATATTTACGATAATGTGAAACTATTTTTAATACTAAACAGAGCTGTACAAAAAGAAAAACTGTTTGATGCATTATCAAGATTCAAGATCTCGCAGAATTGTTCAAAGTTCAAACAATCATTCAAAGGCAATGCCCGCGCTGGTACGCAGAAGACAGTGTCAAAAATGGTGTCGTTAAGATGTTAGGCTGCAAAGGTTGAAAAGAAAATCCTGCTGTCTGTGGAACTCCAATTGGCTGGTGTTGAACAGATCTGTCAAGAAGGCAACGTAAAATAAGGGAAACGACAAATCATGCATTGTTGGCTCAGTTTGATATACTAAACGCAATGCATATTACATAATATCTAATTAATCTTATACAATGTAAACTGCAGCACTTTATACTAAACGCAATGCATATTACATAATATCTAATTAATCTTATACAATGTAAACTGCAGCACTTTCTTTTATGCATGTCTAGGCTGATCCACTTGTATTCAGATTATTCCTTACACAAAAGGCACCAATTTGATTAATTTCAAAACGCAACAATTGAACTATTAGTGTTTTTTGGGGGCTGAACCCCATTCTGATGCCGGTTTCCAAGATGTTTATCACAAGCACCAAGAATCGTTAAATCACTTGTTATAACTTTTTATCTGCATTATGTGCATTTCATGTTCTTCTTCATATGGATTTCGATCTCTTACGGTACTAATTCAAATTCCATTTCAACATTTAACATTTAAAAGCAGTAATGGAGCTTTTAGTTCTTGACATTAAAAGTCTTGGTTCTATTTCTACTTGATTTTTTATCATTTTAACAATCAAAAATATAGTCTTGGTTCATTGAAATATGTATTCCTCAAATATCACTAATATTACAATATTTAAATTAAACTCCGAAGTTATAACAACACCATCTACGTATGATGAGAAAATGCAGAGTATATGCAAGAACTTACCCGAATGACAATGATAATGAAGTCTCTGCTGAGCTGTGAACTCCATTTTGATCAGGAGATAACAATGTCCAAAAAACTAGATAACACAATAAAAGAAGCGGTTAGTATCTAGTAAAATGAAAATGAAAGTAAACAGAAAAATTTTAAAAAGAGAAAAGGTAAAAATGTCACATCTCATTCTAGAAATAACAAGCGAGCCTATTAATTAGGATCCACAAGTAGTTCCACAATGTTATCATTTTGTCCCTTGAGACAAATGACCAATTGGCAATTGCAAGCAGTCGCTTACCAACAAAAAAAAAACCTTATTTCAAGTAGCTATTACTGTTGCTTAGTAAGAGCAACTTTAGCCTTTAAGAGAATCTAAGCAATTCCTATCCATATCAAATATTGTTGCCTTTTGAAAAATCTAACCATTTAAGTAAATTAGTTCATTTATTAGAAAACAGAATGAAGATTTCCAGAAACATAAATCAAGACTGATCAATTTTTCAAAATTAAAAGCTATCTCTTCTCTGCAAATATAGGTAAATTGATTATGAAAGATTATAGTGCAAATAGAAGGTAAGAAACTAAGAATCACCTGATTGGTCTGAATGGTCATTAAAATCCGAGCAAAATAGCATATTCTGCATTTTCATAGCGCATCAAGTCAAACCAGATTTGAACAGATATCATTGTAGGAATACAAAACAAAAAAACAGAACATCGTATGCTGCTGGATTTACAGCACTGTACACCAACCTCTCGCCGTGCATTTTGAACCACATCTGCAGGAAATTACAATAATCAAATGGTTAGGAATGTCTACTATTGAAAGAACTGAAGGAGAAAATTTGTGTTGTGACGAAAAACCGGGGCTAGAAAATGTTCCAAGAGAAGAAAATTCAATATTAGAAAATGCTTAGATATTCCAAAGAACTGTGGACATCTTTCAAAAAATAGAACACATATCCAACATAACAAAATGCAAATCATTATCAGCAAATTCTAACTGGCAACAAATACAGGTGAGTCGCAGGGTATCCAGTAGTAGTTACTCCCACCGTCCAAATTAGAAGTCGCTTTGGGAAGAAAAAAAATTGTCCCAAATTATAAATCGCTTTACAATACTAATGAATCATTAATGTTACTTTTTCTATTATACCCTTAACTATTTATTACTCTCTCTTCTTTCAATTCTTTAATTTATTTCTCTCATACCATTTGTTGAGGACAATTTTGTAAAACAGCTCATAATATCTCTTTCCCATACAAAATTAATTACATTTCTTAATACGTGTTAAATGCCCAAAACGTCATATAATTTTGGACGGAGGGAATAGGACATTTTCTCTCACAAGAATATAAAAAGCTCAAATTCAACATCTCCCTTCAAATATGGGGAAAATACAACCCAAATACCTCTATTTATTCATTAGACTCTTGCTAATTGAATCCATCTTCTAAAACAAAGATGACCTTATCTTTTTCTTTTTATAATATACCATTGTATGTTTCAAAGAAAGGAAATGAGACCATTAGTCTAGCAAGTTATGTTTTCAACATCATTCTGAAGGACAAAGACGGCAAAGTATATCATAAAAAGAGAGGGGTGCCATGGACAGATTAACCGCAGTTTATGACATGGTTGGACATGAAGATTATTTATTTACGGAATATAAAAATTGAGAAGTCGAAATTAAATTAATAAAGTTAGCCAACTTCTAGTGTAGATAGAACTTTAGTTTTCAACCTGTGAGCATTTGACATTTACAAAAAAGGCAAGAGAGCGATCACTTGGGTCAACAGATATTAATTACACTTTCTATAGTTGAATAAATAGTTAAGATGCTATACCCAAGTTAGAAACACTGGGCTTTACAGCCAATGTCAAGCCAAGAAAACAATCATCGGGATCAGGGCCAAAATCATGCAGCTTCAGCTCAAGATTTGGCTTTACCCCTGAGAGCAATGCAGAAAGAAAGTAATAAATACTAGTAAAAGAAACTTATCACAGTGCAATTCTTCATTAAACATAGTAGCTATCTAACAAACTGAAAGCTCAGAAGAAGTATATGAGACAGAATGGAAATGGAAATGGAAATGGAAATGGAAATGTCCTTACTTTTGTTACTCAGCTTCAGCTCAAGTGGATCGCTGAGTGAACGAGGAACCCTTGTATTCACCTGTTCAATATATGTTAGAAAATTGGAGACCTAAAGTAAAATAGAACAGGCTTCAAAGAAAATGTTACATGGAAAAAAGGATGCTGCAGTGACTGATCCGCATCTGGCCTTCTTGATGGGTCCCATGATAATAATTGCTGCATAAATTACAATGGAGTAGATACTAAAAGATAGCACTATCTGACATAAAACGGTAAATTTGTGCTACTGGTATGAAGACAGACAAATGCAATTGAGTATTGACCAAAACATACAGTGATCAAATCTATAGCTTCCATGCTAGCATTTGGAATGATATCAGAAAGCTTCACAGGCGGAACCTGCACAACAATTAAAATACAGGATACATTAAAAAAATGAAAAGATGATAAAACAATATTACTTTACCACACTACAGTTATATGAACACATACGAACACTTACCACTTCATGGCCAACAAAGTCCAATAGCCTAGAGTTGTTCGCACCTATGGTGAAACAAGTTGAATCTGGCATACCAAGAATGCAGTAAATTTTGTACATTTGATCTATTTCACTGTCAATGGACAAAAGTAATTTTATAAGATGGTGATAGAAAGCCCAATAGTTCATTTTAGGAATATACAAGATATGCCTCAAAACAATTAGTTATTTATTTTAAAGAAGCTTTCAGTTTAGCTATCAAATGTCAACATCAGCTACATTTACGGTGGAGGAAGAAGGTATCAGATATATGATGTAAACATGTAAACGCAAAAGGGAAATCTTTGAGACTAATATGTTGATGAAGTTTATTAAGTATGTAAAAGCAAACAACAAGTGCATCACACGATCAAAGAGAAAACATGGGACTCTTGAGATACCTTTCACCAGGAAATATGGGGGTCAATGTAAAAAGCTCGGCCAATATAGCACCAATAGCCCACATGTCTGCAAAAGAACTTGCTTGTGTTATTCACTACCATGAGAAGAAAAACAAGAGCAATGTCATCTCAGAGTGGCAGCATAAATGGCAAACAAGTTCGACAACATAGGAAGTGTAAAAAAAATGTAAATTCAAAGCAAGAAAAAGTTATTTAGATTAAGTGGCACAAGTTGCCTGTGAGCCTTTGGTAAATTGCCCAGTAATATACTCCCTCCGGTCTCAAATGTAAGAAACAAAAAAAAATGCACACATATTAAGAAAGTGGATTGACCACATTTAAGTCATTATAAAAAGTGATATTTTTCTAATTTTACCCTTTCTTGGAGTAGTAAAGACATTAATGATAAAGTGGGTTTAATGAGGGTAAACTTGGAATTGTAGCATTTAATAGGTTCATTTTACTATACTTTTTCTTATATTTGAGACCACCAATTTTATTTTTTTGTTTCTTACATTTGAGACCGGAGGGAGTAATCAACAGCAGTCTGACTGCCTTAGTTGAATATGTGTCACCGACTCACAGTTGACATTGACTAAAAAATTAAGTTGTAAAAGGGAACGAGGTGATCTATCTACAAATAAATCATCTTTAACATTACTCCATAAGGTTGGAGATATAGGATTAACTAAACACCCCCTGCTAAAAGAAGTGAATAGATAAGTATAATAATGTAAAAAATATATAATCTAATGCCTACCAACAGCAGGAGTATAGCATGGGGACTGCAACAAAACTTCAGGTGCTCGGTACCTGAATTCCCAAAAACAAAATATAGTTGATAATGTGATGATGAAATCTCTTAAAATAACATACATCCAAGTTGTCTCTCGAGACATGTGAAAAGAGAGATTAATAAAGATGACGAGAGAGAACATAACTCACCATCGTGTGGAAACATATTGAGTATATGGAGGCATTGATGATACTTCTCTAGCCAAACCAAAATCAGCAATTTTAAGAACATCATTTGTCACCAGCAAATTTTCTGTATAGAAGAAAACTTTCCTATCAGATCATGATCCCTTTGACTCTTTTGACAGATTGAACTGGAAACATAAACACAATGTACCTTTAAAAAAATTATAAATGGAGTTATATGCCTTACCAGGTTTTAAATCCCGGTGAAAAAATCCTTTTTTGTGCATGTGACTAAGTCCTTGGAGCATTTGCTTCATAAAGCATCGTATCTCTTCCTCTGAAAAGGGTTTTTCTCTCTCTTTTATTAATTGATAAAGATTGCAATCCTGAAAGACGAAATGCAGTGTTAAGCAATTGCTGATAAAGCAACAGTCAATACAGCCCTCTATCCAACCTAAAGTTTGAGTATTGGAGGTTTACAAACAAATTATGGAGGAGTTATTAATATTTCCAGTGAACATACAAGCAGCAGAGAGAACTGTGTAACAATACTGCATTTTCCATCAAATTAAGATTTAAGGATATTGCCCAGGCCCTGTTCTTCTAGGCTATTAAAGTGGTTTATGTCAATGGAAGCACACCATGAAATAAGTATGTCATCTAGGTAGTTTCTCAAATATTTTTTGTTGTCTAGAATTCTTGGACAAAATCATTTCCTCCTAGTTACTATTCCTCCTCTTCATCCTCTCTGAGCAATTTTTTCCTCAAACAAGTACAAGATTAAATAGCATATACATCACTCTTCATTTTCATCATTAAATGTTGTGCTAGAAGATAAGTAAAAATATCTATTAAAAAAATAAGATATCTAAAAATTAATCCACATGCCAAATGAATCTTAAATAAATAAATGAATAAAGAAATAAACGTTGTACAATAAGGATTTGTTTACCATGTATTCAAAAATGAAAAACAGCTCGTTATTTTCTCTAACAACCTCTCTCAACTCTATGATATTTGGGTGATTCATTTTACGGAGGACCTGCAGAAAAAACGCAATGCACATCAGTGGAGACAAATCAACATTTAAATAAGAGTCTGTCAAATTAGTTCAAATAAAAGTTTTCCATTGATTTCAATGTTTCCTATACCAATCTATAATAGTGAAAATAGAAAATGGAAACACAAATGCTCTCAAAACAAATAAAGTCTAAGATCATTGTTGAAGATCTAAGAATGTGTGAAAATCACCATGAGTACAAAAAATCTACTATAGTGCATACCTTTATTTCTCTTAAATTTGTATATTCTTCCCAAAAGCAAAACTTTCTTTTCAACCTTTTGACAGCAACCTGGTGGATAAAATGAGGATATGAGCATAACATGAAAAAGATATCCCAAAATGTAACATCAAAAAGTGCAATTTTATGGATTTAGCACCACCTCATGAGGGGTAGACAAAGACAGTAAAACATGCATCTATAATTTTTAGAAAAACAAGAGATCCATTTTGATCTTCAATACAAAATGCATGTGTGAATGTTTAACATCCTTATCATTATTCCATTCCCCCCACAGAATACACTTTGACTGTTTGACACATCACTTGAAAGATATAGCATGCAATTACATAGTGTTATCATGCAGAACACGAGGAGTCTCTCGTGAGTTTTAACAATGGTCCAACGTTCCGACAGGAGAGGTACTTGCAAAAGACACTCCAATCTGAGGCTCCATTCCATCAGTACACTCAATCGTTCAACAGACACAATTCAAATTCAATTTAAATAAACATGTTGAATAATCAAATGCGCATATCATTCTTGAACAAGCATTTGCTACTTGTATTATGTTTCATGTGTTTACTTTGCAGTTGAACCTCTTATAAGGTGTGACAATGCACATATAGGAAAGATTACATTATAAATCAAAAATTTCTAAAGTGAAATCCACCAAAACTCCTTGATGCATCCAAAAAGATGGTTAGAAGTTATTCAATTAGGAAAGCCAAAATTCCAGCCATATACACTTCATATTTCCTTGTGTCAAATTCCAAAATATGAAAATCATGCTTCCAAATTTTTGTTAAAGAAAAATTTTGTTAGAGAAAGATGAAAATAGAAATACAAGGTTTGATGATACGGAGATAGAGAAAGGAAAGTTCTAAAACCAGTTATTGACATAATGAAGGATAATTTATACTAGATTGCCAGCATAACAAAATACGTGGATATGCTGAAGTTGAAAAGTTTTCTTTTAGTTAGCTGAAGTTGCTTACAATCTCAAAAGTTCTCATATCACGGGCTTTATATACATGACCGCAAGAACCATCGCCAAGCTCATTCAAAATTTTATACCTGAAGAGAAAGACAAACAAAAAATAAATTAATCTGGTGACAATATTGAAAACCCAACAGTTGTACACAAGTCAATAGACGAGAAGAAACCAACCTTTCCATTTTTATTTACTTATAACACTATAGCCAATAAGACTTCAACGAGACTGGAACGGATTCCATGAAGGGACGTCTAACTGTCAACACTGTGTTGCCACTTTGTCTGTGAATATGATTTAAACTTGATATGTAGCATGAAGCATTTAATATCATCAACAGTCCACTTTTCATTGTAGAAACAAACCACAAACAGCAAGCAGTATGTCAACCTGTTACAACCTTCAAAACCCCTGTTGACTAGGTGGCGTCGTTTCCATATTACAATGTTCATCCATTTTCATTACATGAACTTCAAATTGAGTCAGTATAATGGAAAACAGATGATAAGCTGCAGTAGAAGATATAAATGTTAATTCCTTTAAAAGTTAATCACCACCTTAAACATCAAGCAAACAACAAGTGCACTTTGAAAGTCTGATATTCGGAGAATACAGTAATATAGCGTAGTTAAATTGCAGCTATAGTGTAGTTAAATAATAAGTGCACTTGGAAAATGTGATATTCCTTGTGCAGAGTAAACAATGAAAAATCACTTCACATTCAGCCAATTTTAAGGTTTGCCTTTCAATTCACTGCTATCGTGTAGTGTAGTTAAATAGCAGCTATGGCGTTGCTATACCGCTATAGCATAGAGCAATTTGGACAAACCACTATTGCTATGTGATACGCTATTTAGTACAAAATATTATCAAATAGTTGCAACTTGCTATAGGGGCGCTATAACACTGTTGTGTAGAAGAATTTTCACAATCCGCAATTGATAACGTTGTTACTAACAGACCCAAATGCTTTATGGCGTTTGCTCATCCAACCTACTCAAGAATCAAATACAAGCACAACACCGATCAAAACTCAACCTTCCCATCAAAACTCTGATCCTAACAACACTATCATATAACGATGTGTTGTTGCATAAAAAATATTTGTGCAGCACAATTGACTCAACCATGAATTCAACTTAGATTCCTCTATATAAACCTGCCTATGAAAATCAAATTCTATTGACCAGCTGTGGAGTATCAAACTCTGTAGCACGGACACTTCTGATGGAGTCTGAGGTGTCCGACAACAGCACATGTGATTACGTTCAATTAATTTATTTTTTCAATTTTTTGTCAGTGTCGTGTTCAGGTTCATAGGTGCCAAACTTAAAAGGTTAATCAGATCCAGGAATCAATTTTGAGAGCATGGAAGAATAAGAATAAATTACAGACTTGATTCATTTATATTGGCTTAAATTATGAGAAATAATCACTTTTTATTCAAAAATCTCAAGAAGCTGAAACTATTGCTCGAACTTAAACCAGTAATGAAAATTCATCTTTAATTTTGCGTTCTTCATTCTCTCACAACACAAATCGATCATAATAACAAAAAACAAAGCATAATTCAAGCTGCATTGGAAATTCACGAAACCAAATTCACAGAGAAAATTGAAAGAAAAGATGAAAAAAAAAACTCACCGTGTAGTCAAGAACACGGATCAGCAATGCGAATGAAGATTCGCGAAGAAGAAACGATGAAAATTGATTTTCAGAGAAGCGAAGAGAGAGAAAATTCGGATATGTGAAGAATGCGTAAGAGAGAGAGAGGGAGCGAAATCAATAGAATAAAAGAAGGAGAAGAAACCAATGAAATGAAATAATAATAATAATATATTTATTCCATTAAATTAAATATGTTTTTATCGTATTATTATACGGTCACAAAACCAAATAAATAGTATTTGAACACATACACATAAAAAGATTATCCTTAAAGTATTTAATTATTTTTTTATCATATTTATTTTTGTTATTAAAAAATACTACTTCTTAATGTGTGTATAGGGGTGTTAGAGCATCCATATCCATATCACCCATGTGGATGGTATAAATGGATCTCACTCAATATATTATATTACTTCACACTTCTCAATTACTTAAACCGTTCAATTACATTTTTCAAATATTCATACCACTCATCCAAAACTCTAAAATGGGTCTCACTAAATTCAAAATATACTATAATTTATATTTTACATTATTAATATGTATAATTCAAACAAATTAATTTAATTATAACAGAACACATTAAAAATACATATATTTAAAAGAAAATTAAAAATATAGGAAAAAATATTAAATAGCACAACGCATGACATTTTATCTCAAAAAAAAACTACAAGACACAAATAAGTTATAAGGAAATACAATAAGAAATCCATAGGCCTTAAAATAAACTACTACCACAAAATATAATGAACGTTTAAAATAATTTTAAGTTGTGGTTATTCTCATGCCCAAAACGTTCCCATATATGTTCTATCAAGTCTTGTTGAAGGTGTCGATGAATTTGTTTATCGCGAACATGGTATCTCCTACGTAGAAACTCTTGAAAATTACTATTAGAATCGTCAGGTGGTGCAGTTGGATCATTGCCTAGATGATCATAAGAATAATCAAAGTTACCACCAAATGTGGCACGTTCATCTTCGACAATCATGTTGTGCAATATGATGCATGTATCCATTATACGCTACAGTGAATTAAGGTGTCAATATGATGCATGTTGTGCAAGATAATGCATGTATCCATTATCTTCAACACCATATGTGACATTATTTAATTTTTTTTTTGTTCAAGTCATTTTTCAAAGCATCAAATTTAGGAGTAGATTTCTCCACAAGCTTCTCTTTTTCCTTCTTTTTGGTTGTCTTTTGACCAAGTGGACGTAATGGTGGATTGTATTCGCTTGTTGGTGTCGGTGGGTTAGAAGATGTTGAATATTCTCCAGAAGCTGAATTCTTTGTTCTTTTTGCAGAAGGTTCTGGTAAACATGCACCCCACTTGGGTTCATCTTTCAATAATCTCCATGCATTCTCAAATGGGAAAGGTTCATGTATGTCTTGGGGTGGGGTTTAGCCTAGGAAAGGGAAGTTATTTCTCATGATGGAAAAGTTTTTTTCGACGATTAGATTAAAGAGGTACACACATTTTATGATGGTATGCCAACACCATATATTTTACACTTTCTTCTCCATTGTGGCTCACACTTGTTATGATTTTGTATTAGCCTAAAGACACTGTTCTTTATGAAATTCACTAGTTTTAATATTTGAATCTCGTTCTGTTGTGGTTAATTAAAAAATAAAGTTGCTTAATCTAGCAAAGTGGAACAAATCTAAACCTACTGCATTCATGTTGAACAAATTTTTGAATTTTCGTCAGATCTTGAACAGAGATTCGTTGTGAATCAGAGTTATTGAAGGTTTTCTTTGTAATTGATTCAAATCTTATCTCAGACTATTAGAATCATCACTCTGTAACAAAATCTATTTTAGTTAGTTATGATTCTTTTTTTTAGTTAGTGCTATGGATTTTGCATAACGGCATATGAGCTTGCAGGAACAAGGTGATGCAATATTGGAAGGATTATCGAAGGAATACGAGGCTTCTGTTACCTCCATCAAAGCTAGATCACAGAAAATGAATGCTCCATTTGCAGGTTGTGGTTGGTGAGAGACATGGAGGAAAGAGAATTGATGGGAAAGATAATGTAGAAAAAATTTAGTGTTGAGAGAACATAATAAGAGTGTGTTCTTTGTTTAATCAAATGGCTAAAATCAACTTTCCCATCATGGAAAACAACTTCCCTTTCCCATACTAAACCACACCATGTCTTGGTAAAAAATATCTTTTGCAGTTGAAATGATGTCACTCTCGGAGGTACCGCTTTTTTTTAGTGCCACGACATCTTTGTAGCACCCAACAAACTTATTCACATAGGGATTAATTTTTTTGTGCCAACGACCTTTTAGTGCCGTTGGTTTCCTCTCTGGAAAATTCTTGTTGCGGTGGTTGTTATAAGCTTCACGAATCCTCTTCCAAAAACTATCTCCTTTTTTATCAACGCCAACAATTGGATCCTTTGAAATATTGAGCCATGATTGAATGAGAAGTTCACCCTCCTTTGGTTAATAGCTTCCAAGCCACCTTGAGTGAAAACTTGTGGTGTTTCATGCTCTTGATCATTTAATTGCACACCACTGCTACCCATTTGAATTCCAAGAGGCATATAGGGACTAGTATTTGATTGAGAAGAAAATTGTTGATAGGAGTTAGGGGATGTATGATATGGGTAATTTTTAAAGTGTTGATTATTTTGTGGATTTGAGATATTGGATGCATTTTCAAAGGATGAGGCATTTGGTTGACTTGGGATAGATGGAGAATTGCCAAAGGCAATTTGGATGAAATTGGACCAAAATTTTTGATGATTGGGGTTCATTTGCAAATAAAATGTATAGAAGAAAAATCAAAAAGAGGTAAAATGTGAATGAAAAAATGAAGTAGTTAAAACTAACTTTTATAGATAAGAAAAAAAATTGATAGGCCAACGGTCCTAATTTTAAATATGCAACGGTAATAAAAAAAAATCATATATATGTGCAACGGTAATATGAAGTAGTTGGTAACAATTATAATGGTAAATAAAATGTTCATTTATTGTTTGATTAATTTATATAGAAAAATGTTTAAGAGAAAGAATTGCTCTAAGATACGATGGTTGAGTTTGGAATCGTAGCCAAGAAAAGGCACCAACTATTATTCAATTATCCATGCCTTCCTGACACCAGTAGCTACACGTGAGCATAAATTGCCAAAAGACACCACCGAGAATGGTGTTCTCGGTGCTTCCAACAAAACTGATGAAACTGAAAATTTAAATCGAACCAAACTGAAAAAGAATTTGACCTTGTTTGGTTGAGTTCAAAATTAAATATAACCAATCTAAACCAATCTAGTTTGATTCGATTCTTGATTTTTAATTTTGAGATCCAAAAAACCGATGAACCAAACTAATGTTAACCTTACTCCTCATTTTAGTAATATTATCCATCCCCACACACTTACGATTTAGCTTAAAATTAAAGTTTATCCTCGTGAGCTTAGCTCAGTTGGTAGGGACAATTCATAATATATGCAAGATCCGAGTTTCAAACCCCGACCACCACAAAAAAAAATCAACATAAAATACTCATTAATTCATTCACTTCCTCCCATCGTTATCTCATCTCATCACTCACACTCTATTTCATTTCTACTAAAAAAGAACATTAGCTGTCAATCTCACTTAACCCATCATTCCTCACCGCCACGGGAACTTCCATCTTTTGTTAGTTTTTTCATGTTAGTTATACAAAGTAGTTTGAAAAAAAAAAAAAAAAAAGAACAATAAAAACAAAGTTTCATGAAATATTTCAGTATGTTGCGTGCATGCAATACAAATTTATGAAAATATGATTTCTTTTTTATTTGTATTGTCAAACAAACCGATCCAAACCGACTAGTTTGGTTGGGATTCTTTTTTGAAAAACAGTAAAAACTGAACCAAACTGAACTGATGAAGATTTCATTGGTTTGTGCATTTTTTTTGACCAAAAACTAATCCAAACTAAACCATTGCACCCTTATGTGTGTGTCCAAACATTGTTTATTTAGTCTTATGATCATATTAAAATTCCTCTTCTTATAAATAAATACTAGAGAAAAGACGAGCACTACCGTGGTCGTCTATCCGTTTTTTTACTACGCTAACATGTGTGTATTTTATATTATTTGTTTGTATAATTTTGATTACAATTTATAAATGTTTAAATATTAATGGAAATTATTCGTACATTGATTTGTCTACAAATTATTGTCAAATCATATATAAAATTATTTATCAACACGACGTATTTTGGTTTGTCTGTATATTAAATAAAAATAAAATAAAAATCATTTATTATTTTTTTATGGAAAATAAAGATCATTTATTGTATTATAATAATAATTAGTAAAATGTAATCGAAATGTATAAAGGAAATATCTCAGTAAATATGCATTTTTCCTTAAAGAAAATGAATATTTCATGATGCATTGCATGAAAAACTAGTTATTGGATATAAACCAAATGATAGTTGGTTTTTTCATTATGTCCATCATATTCATTTTCTTCTATTTTCATAGGTCATAGTATAAACCTTTATTTTGATATCATAGTTTTTAGTGTGTTTATATTTTGATAAATTATATGATATATTTAATATAAAAATTCTCTCAAACGTTTCTACATCACTCTGTGTATAGATATATTGTAATAATACATAATATATTTTCAAATCGTGTGTTTAAATAAGAACAAATCCTAAAAATATTATGAGCATAAATATAAATTATAAATACCGATGATATCTCATTTTAAATAAACTATTTTTAAATCTAAAATCTTTAAAAAAAAAAGTATTTAAACATTTTTTCCATCAATATTGTTAATATTCTTAATCAACCGTTTTGCATAAATAAGTTGTTTTGAATAAGTTGTTTTGAAAAAAGAGATCCTAATAAGCTGTTTTGCATAAATAAGTTGTTTTGAATAAACTGTTTTTTAAAAAGAGATTGTAATAAGTTATTTTGTATAAGATAAGCGTTTTTGAATAAGTTGTTTCAAATTTGGATTTTTGTTTATAAAATTTGTTTTTAAAAATCAATTTTGAAAGAGAAATAACTGGTTTTTAATTCGGATATTAAAATAATCCGATATTTTTTTAAACCAAACCATATCCATTTATAATCTGGTTTGTAAAACTAACTGGTTATATATCCATAACCATATTCATAACCAGTTACATAACCGGTTTACAATAAAATATGGTCATGGTTAGGAATCCAAAACTATATAAGTGGTTTATATAAGGATATGGTTTGGTCGGTCAAAATATCCGACCATGCACACCCCTATAAGTTGTTTTGTATAAAATAAGTTGTTTTAAAAAAAATTAAAAAAATATGTTTTACAAAATTTTAGTTGGTCCAAAAGTTGGCCCTCAACAGGGCCCTTCATTAAAACATAAAAAATGGGGTCAGGGTCTAATGTAAATTTGTTTAAGAGCGGGCCAAAAAATTAGGGCTTTCAAGAGAGCCAAAAAATTGGGGCTTTACAATTTAGGGCTTCATTGACCGCTCTACTCAATTCTATGTAATGTCAATAGAAAACAAAAATGTTGGAAGCAAAAGACCCTGCGATCAAGCTTTTTGGGAAGACGATTCCGGTATCGAAAATCTTTGCCGAATCTGATGACTCTACCAAAGCACCGGTTTCATCTTCTGTTCATGTTGCTGATGATGGTATCATTTAAAACCATTGTTATTCCATTAATGAAAAATGAAGATAAATTAATGAAGACATCATAGAAGATGAACAGACCAAATGTAATGTCGAAATATGATAATATACATTATAAACCTTGAAATCAATTTTAAATATACATGACTTTCGGGTTTTCAAATATACATATTTATTAACTTCAATATGCGTTTTTAAATATGCACCTAAAAATTGTGATAAAAAACATTCAATAAAATTGTTGCCACTATTATATGGATGGTTAATGAGTCGTCAAACCTTCTAATGTTTATTAATCATCTTCTAAACATATTTAATCAAATATTTAAAAAATATTAACCATTAATGTTATTGTCAAATTTTATTGGTCAAAATAAGATGAGGTGTAATAAGATGACCCATTGTTTATGTAAAAAATAACAAGAAACAAGAACACATAATATGGCCAAAACTATTGTATTATATGTAAATA
>Ga0315913_1004636_pt1 | contig 16636 bp, 8 predicted proteins | sample MpolsnodulesMG_FD_207736 | JGI IMG/M metagenome (GOLD analysis project Ga0315913, IMG submission 207736) | Medicago polymorpha root nodule microbial communities from Los Angeles, California, United States - small nodules | ecosystem: Host-associated > Plants > Roots > Nodule | place: USA... | reverse complement strand
TGTCATCACAAAAATATATATATATATATATATATATATATATATATATATATATATATATATATATATATAAAGAGAGATAGAATGAGGGAAATGACAGGATCCACATTGAAAATTTAGGGAGACATACATAAAACTTATGAAATGAGGGGGAAAGAACAAAATGAGGGGAGGAAGATGATCTAAATCCAACTCAAACACATTTGAATGAGAAGATAATACTCTCTCTCAACTTAATAAGATGATTTGAGTTTGAATAAAATATTTAACAGTGTTAAATCAAAGGATTTTATCATGTATTGAGACTTTATCTGACTGGAATGATTAATCTTTACAAATGTGGTAGAGGATACCTAACTAAAAAGAATATGAAAAGATGGCATTGTTTTTTCCACTTGTATTTTTTCTCAAATATGTTTAAAAGAGTCTCACGATAAAAATTACACATACTAAGCATTTATAAATAGGGAACAATCAGTTTGCCGAAGTCTGAAATTTACTATAGTAGGAATGTGGATAATAATGTCCAACAAATGATTACATCAATCCTGGGAGTACAAGCAGCTCTTGGCACAAGTAAATATCTGGGTTTACCTTCTATGGTAGGAAGAAACAAACAAGCAACCTTCAGCTTTATTAAAGATAGAGTTTGGCAGAAAATTAATTCTTAGAGTAGTAAGTGTTTATTAAAAGCTGGTAGAGAAGTTATGATAAAGCCTGTTTTGCAAGCCATTCCATTTTATGTTATGAACATTTTTCTTTTACCTTCTTATCTTATTGATGTTATTGAAAAAATGCTAAATGCATTTTGGTTGGGGCATGGAGGAAGCAATAACAAAGGTATTCATTGGCTTTCCTGGGAGAAACTTACTGTGCACAAGAAATATGGTGGGATGAGTTTTAAAGATTTACTGGCCTTCAACTTAGCAATGTTGGGTAAACGAGGGTGGAAGTTTCAAACCCATCCTGATTCATTAGTAACTAAACTTTTTAAGGCACGATACTTCCCTCGTAGTGACTATTTGAATGCGAAGATAGGTCACAACCCAAGCTTTGTTTGGCATAGTATATTCAGTGCAAGGAGGATTGTTCGATCAGGTGCTAGATGGAAAATTGGAAATGGCATAAATATTCCGATTTTTGAGGCTCCATGGTTAAGAAATGGGGGAAGTATTTCGGGTGTGGGGCAACCTAGCGAAGTGCTTCAACATGCTAGAGTCCACTCCCTGATTGATCACAATGTTCATGGCTGGAACTGCCATTTGATTCATTCTTATTTTGACAATGATATTGTGCAGGAAATCCTTGGAACTCCCTTATTTCATCAAGTGGAAGAGGATGATATGGTATGGAAGGCCGAGAAAAATGGTCAATATTCGGTAAGGAGTGTATACTGTTTGTGCATTGAAGACGTAGCAGATAATTCACACTTACACCGTATAGGTAACTGGGACAATATTTGGAGACTCAAAGTTCCGCCAAAAGTAAAGAATTTGATGTGGAGGATTTGTTGGGGTTGTTTACCGACTCGAGCAAGGTTGTTAGATAAGGGAGTGAATTGCACATCTTTATGTGGTTTGTGTGATAAAAGTTATGAGGATACGATTCATGTTTTATTTGATTGCCCGCGTGCAAGAAATGTTTGGAAGCATTCTTTATTATGGAGCAAAGTGTATTCAGTCATGCGGAATAACAATACAGTGGCTGATATCATTTTTTCCTTGCTTCGAGAATTGACACAAGATCAGTCACAGATGTTTGCGACATTGCTGTGGAGCATTCGGAAAAGTTGTAACCTGCGAGTTTGGAAGAATAAGACAAAGACTATTCAGGCAATTGTTGAGCGAGCAAGATTTCTGTTGTATGATTGGCAGTCAACAAATAGGGAAAAATAGTGGGGCACTACGGCTGGAGCTTCTGTTGCGCAACCTATATATGTCCAGACAGCAGGTACAACAAGGAATCTGGTGCTGCCAGTTCATAACAGATGGCAGAAACCGTTACAAGGTAGGCTGAAATGCAATGCTGCCTTCTCTAAAACGCTAAACTGTGTTGGTTTTGGTCTATGTATTCGAGATGAATTCAGAGAGTCATAAAGGCAAAAACATTATGGTCAAATCTTGTTTGTTCTTCAGATATTGGTGAAGCCGTGGGACTTTCTCATGCTATACAGTGGGTGCACGAACTGCAACTTCGTAATGTTGATTTCGAGTTGGATGCTAAAAAAGTTGTGGATTATTATAATAGAGGAAGAAATGACATTTCTGAGTTTGGAGCAATTGTTGATGAATGTAAGAGAAGATGTTGTGTGTATTTTGAAAAATCTAAGGTGGAGTTTAATCGGAGACAAGCAAATGTGGTTGCTCATACACTTGCTAGAGAGGTCACTTTATTAGCTAGTCCCCATGTCTTTGATGATGTACCTCTTTGTATTTTGACTTTGATATCTAATGAAAAGCTATAAGCTATTTCCTTTTTAAAAAAAAATTGGGAACCACGAATTCAAATCCCTAACATATCAAATGTCCATGCAATTGCTATTTGAATTATAGTTACGAGAATCCAAAATATTTTATTTAATACTTTAAAAACAAAAAAAAAATGAGGAAGAAAAACCTATCACTACCTTCTTCCCTATGTAGGATCCTTTTAGCCAAATCTCAGACATTAAAAAGTTGATAGTAGTATTAAATTTGTTTGTAATTATTACTGTTTTTATAATTTAAGCCTTTAAGAGAGATAGTTAATCTATGTTTTCAACATAGTATCTAGTATTGATTAAAGAAAAAAAATGTAACATAAATATGGGTATGTTGGTAAAATAAGTAATGTAGTTAGAAATATCAAAAAAGCCTTATAAAAATGGACAATTTTTTTTAATAGGGTCATATAATTAGAGATAGAGGTAGTATTAATAACAATGTCATTGATGATTATTTTACAATTGTATCATATGAACCTATTTTGTCTTTCCTTCTTAAAGGCTCAGCAGGTACCTCTATTGAATGTATTTTTAATTGCTCTTTTAACTTTCAAGGGTGTAACACGCTAAAACCCTTAAAGCGATAAATCATGCAAATAATACGATCATACAAAGGATTTAGATGTTACTTCTTCAATAAGTCTAAAACACATGCATAATTAATTTCTCAAAACATCGCAGCGAAATAATATCATAACATCTCATCAACGGATAATAAGTAGTCATGCCACACATATCACAATACATCACCAACCAAATATAAATCTCCAAATCTCAACATACTGAGTGATAAATCTTATAGGGTCATAAAACATAAATAACAACATACATACATCCTAATCAGAGCCCGACTCTAAGAATCCAAAAGCAAAAGACGAGGTAGCTCCAAGGCTAGCCTCAAGCATACTCACAGCAAAGCGATGCAACTAATCATGCACGCCGTCTACCCATTCATACAAATAGGCAGGCGGTCAACCAAATGACTACTGGGGGTTAGATAACATTCCACAATTAAAGTATAATCCAATGAAAGTAAAACGACATAATTAATTTCAAATGATTAAATAACACTTCATTAAATTATTCACAACAATCCAACATCATTATTAAACATCAAACATACAAACATAATAATATAACAAGTACACTTTTACATCTTCACATATTCACCAAATTTTACCAAACACATAATTCACCAAGTTCACCAATGCACATAAATCAGCAAGGTTCACCAAGTACATAATCAAATATGACACATTTAACCAATTATCAAATGTATGCAATGCGCCTAGACACGACTCTATATGCATGTGGTACCAATCATTGTCATTAGATACAACTGTATCATAGTCGTCGTCATTTGAATACAAAGTATTTTGTTCGTCTTCATTGGATATAAATATCTTAGTCGTCTTCATTTGATATAAATATCATACTTATGAATGCATAAACATATGACTCAATAATGCATACGTTCAACAAACAAGTCGTCATCATTTTCGTCGTCATTTTTCATACATGCATTCATCATCAATAACATCGTCATTTTTGCATGTAAGAATTCATCAACATTAATAAATCATCATCATTATAATCATCAACAACAACAATCACCTCAAAGAAACAACAAAGTTCCAAAATCACATTTTGCATAAAAGACGGACAACTATCCACATCATGACATTCATCATATTAAACACCCAATCATCATTGATTCATTGTTATTCTATCATATCATCATGAACACAAACTCGTTTACGAGTCATTCGATCATAAAACATCTTTTTGATAAAGTTTGTCTATTTTCACAACTTTCATCGTTTTCTAAGTAAGTCACCAAGACAAGGCATACATGTTCAAACACATCCACATATCACATATAATTACAGTAGCATATACATATCCACATCACAAGCCAATTTCGTTAAATTCCAAAATTTCACTAAGTTCGTCTCATTTTACCATTTTCCAAAAGAATTCCATTTTCAAAGCAAAACTAAAGTTTAAAGCTCACACACCTTTCAAAACCATTTTATAATCATTACCTAAGAAAACAAACCCTAGTCCTACCATTTTCTTTGAGAAAAACGAGTTTCGAAAAATTTCATGTTCTTGAACATTTTTCAAATAATTTCGATTTGATTCACAAAACCAAATCTTAATCCAATCCATTTGACGTTTCTAAAGGTTTAGAAAGCATAACAAAAGTTAAATACATCAAAGGAATAATTTAGAAAAGTCTGGATCGACCCCCAAGTACCTGGAACACCCAAAACATGGGGTGTTGTACTGAGCAACTCGCCACAGTGTGCCATGAGCTCGCGTGGCGAGTTACACCAGAACAGGGAACCAGTTTTTGGGTTTCCTCTCGGGAACCCATCCAATTTCACTCCCAAAACCCCGATTTTGATCCCCGACCCAAATTAGTCCCCCAAACTTGTTCATTAGTTAACATACATCAAAAGGCAATCAAAATAACTACAAACATGAAATCATAACCTCAATTCACATCAAAATCATCATCTAGTTCATTTTTCACCAAAAGTTTATATTTTTTTATTTTCATTCAAACTTCAAAAAAAACCATACCAATTCAAACCCCATCAACATACAAACATGTATAATCATTTATCAAGTGAATTTAAATATGTTCCAACAATAATCACTCATCAATCCAATGTTTACACTTAAATAAGCAAAAATTACCAAAATAACTTATCACCAACAACAACTATGAATTTAAGCACATAAACATATCAATTCCATAAAGTTTAACAAGCCCAAAGTTACACATAAATTAAGAGCACGAAATTCATCATAAAAAATCACAAAAAGTCATAATTCACAATAAGCACTTATGGGTCATAATCAAAAAGTTGAAATTATAGCTTAATTGATGAAAGGAATCTACCCCCCTTACCTCTAGGTCTTGAATGTACTAGCTTAAGCTTCAATCTCCCCTCTTTCTCTCAAACCCCAAGCTTTTTCTAGCTTCCTCTTCTTTCCTCTTCACCAAGTTTGTGATCTCCTTTCTCTCTCTACCTCTTAAGTTTGTGAAATGAAATAATGAATGGTTTAACCTAGTTTTCTCATAAGAGTTAAGTGTGTGTGTGTGTGTGTGTGTGTGTGTGTGTGTATATATATCACCTTCTAATTGGGCTAGGTTTCTAATTGCCATAATGGGCTCAACATTCTTACTAACTAACTCTCAAAAGTTACTACTCACTTAATCCGCTAAAACACCAAATCATTACCATCTCTAAATAATTACCCCAACTCACTAGTGGCTTAGTAAAAATAATCATTATCACTAAAAGATCAAAAATAACTTATCATTAAAATGACTAATTTGCCCTTACTCACCAAATGACAAAAATACCCCTTAGTCTAAAAATGACTAAAATATCCTTCTAGGCCAAAAATCCACTAATCCCAAATTAAATATTCACAAAGACAAGTAATCACACATAAACACATATAAACATATATAATAAATAATAAAAATAATTCTTGTGAAAAACGGGCTGTTACAAAGGGGAAGTTGGGATGTTAGGAAAATCTCTTGAATAAATCAGGACTCTTTGTTCTAAAAAGGGGAGTTCCGGGTTGGGGTTTCAGCAGCTAAGGGAGTTCAATATAGCTTTGAGTAGTAAATGTTGTTGGAGGTTAAAGGAGGAGTTTTGGAGTTTGTGGTTAAGAGTTTTATCAGCTAGGTATGGCGAGGAAGGGGACAATATTCGTGAGGAGGATGGAGGAGGTTTGATGTCGTGGAATGATTTAATTAGTATTAGAAATGGTGTTGGAGTGGGTGTAGGAATGGGGATTGATGATAAATTAAGGTGTGAATTAGGAGATGGAGAATCCATATTATTTTGGTGGGATCCTATTAACTTAAGGGGTTTTAAAGGTTAGGTTCAACAACTTTTTTTTTTTTTTATCTTTCTGATAATAAAGTGGCAACAATTGTTAAGATGAAACAGTTAGGTTGGGGTGAGGGTGGTGAGGCCTTAAAATGGCAAAGGAGGTTACATGTTTAGGAGGAGGATCAGTTGAGGGAGTGTTGTGTTTTGTTGAATTATATTGTTTTGCAGAAGGATGTGAATGACAGTGACTTTGAAATTTGCATGCTTCAAAAAAGTATAATGTGAGTAGTGCTGACAATTTTTTAATCTCAATGGATCAACACGTTATAGATGAAAATACTTATTTAATTTGGCATAAAGAGCTTCCTCTGAAAGTATGTCTCTTCATGCGATGGCTTCTCCGCAATCATATTCCAAAAAATGACAATTTAATTAGGAGGGACGTGATGTCGGCTAATGCATTGCTTTGTGTGGGAAGATGCGGTAATCCAAAGGACGTAGATCATCTTTTTCTTCAAAATGTTTTTTAATACAAATTTGGAATGTTGTTTATAACTGGTTAATCTTCATCATGGTCAATTCATTCAACATTTCGGATCATTTAATTCATTTTGTTGCCTTGGGAGGCTTTTCTAAAAAGTAACACGCCGATTTTCATTTGATATGGTTCTCGACTGTTTGGGTCATTTGGAGAGAAAGAAATGCTCGTATTTTCTGACACAAGGAAGATGCTCTTCATCACTTTTTTTTTGAAGAAACCAAACTTACCCAAAACTAAAATTCATCTTCACCTTCTTGACAAAACTAAAATTCAATCTTTTTTATGGTTAAATGCGAAACATGTCAACTTTGCTTTGAGCTACCAGCTGTGTATTCCTCTTTTATGCTTGAGAGGAGTTTTGTAATATCAGTTTCTTGACTTTCTTTCTGATGATTTCTTTTCGTTATTTGATGTAACTCTAATTTCTTTTCTTTAGTTCTTTCTTTCTGACACTCCTTATACAAAAAAGTGAAATTGTTAGATTAAATAATTCTACTTTAACTTCTAAAAAATCTATATCATATGAAATTTGAACTACTTCTTTTGATGTTTTTACATTTGATCTGACATATCCTTAACATTCTATTTAACTTTAAACTCTGTACAATTGTGTGGAAATGCAATGTCACGTGTAAATATAGATTTTCATTAAATCAATTTTTTATTAAATTTATCTAAAACCACACACAATGAAGAAGTCAAAATTGCGTGACATACAATTTTTATTAGGAAAAAAGAAACTAGTGTGATACACATGATCTCGGTGATCAAATTTCTTATTAGGTGTTTAAATTGGTGAGGAAAAGGTAAAAGGGAGATTGCGTTAATCAATCACTCTTGATATTAATTTTTTTCCATCTCTGCCGGAAAAGATGGTATTGCTATTGTTTGGTTTATATAATTGATTCTATTTTTTAAAAACTAGGTTTCTGAAATATTTTATATACCGATAGGTTTCTTCGATCAGAGCTAGTTTTATTCGAGACATTTGGATATTCGATACAAGTTTCTATCGTAATTTAATATTTGATTCACTATGTTGTGATAGTCTATCATCCGTCGATAGACTCAATCATCATTTGCTATTTTATTTAATCCAAATTTTCCTTTTGACCCCTATTTTATTAAATAAAATAGTCCCTTTTTCATAAATCAAACTTTTTGGTCCTTCCATTTTCATATTTGTTACAATATTTCTTATCTCAATTCATGTTTTATGCACTAAAGATTGCGACTTTTGGCAAAAATTGGTCATCTTTAAAAAACAATTGGTCTAAAAAATGATATTCTTTTTTTAGATTCAAAGTTGGGCAATAAATGACCTTTTCCGCAAAAATCAATATCATTTTTATGGGAAAAACACGAGTTGTGATCAAATTAAATTGCAACAATTTTTAAAATAGAGGTATTAAAAAGTTTGATTTAAAAAAATGTTTATTTTAATGAATTTGATAAAATAGAGAGATCAAAAGTGCAATTAAACTTTTTATTTAGTATTAAATAGTAAAAAGAAATGTTTCGCTAATTTAATCTAATTTTATATTGGCGTTCAATAAGATGAATTTCTATAACCACTTTGATAAAAAAAATAGAGTATGCAATAGATATTTTCAAAAGACAATTTATAAAGTAGCTTACAAGACAAAGTAATAGATTTTCATTGGTTAATTTTTTTAATCTATAATATATATGGAAAATTACATATAAATAAAAAACAAGTTGACCATAAGATACGCCGCTACCCTTTTGTGGATAATAAAACTAATCCTTCTTAAAAACGACAATCATAGACTTATGAGACACGACATTGCTATGCATGGCCATTTGTAGAAGATTCACCACCTCTACTGCTAGGAAGTCAAAAGTGTCAAATACAAATGGTAAAAAAACATGTTCATTGTCATAACATGTTTTCTCATATTTGACCACTTTACTTGAAGCAGCTTCGAGGGCTGCATATATCACACAAATTAAGTTTTGGTCCCCAATCCCACAAGTAGAGAAATCCTAGTCAAGTTCACACATGTTTGTTTGTCTCCTATCCACACGTACACCAGAATATTTGTAGCTTAAGTGTCAATTTTCCCTCTTATGAGTTGATCAAGAAGTTCACAAACACTTTATTCTTCACAGATACTTTCGTCTGCCAAACTATATACTCCCTCCGTCCCACAATAGATGACCCATTTGAAAATGTGTAATTTTGACCTAACTTACTTTGTATTTTTCTACTAATATACAAAGATAAATAATATCATATAAGATGTCGTTAGATTTGTCTAATTTTCATAATTTTTTCTAATTTATTATTCAAGATATTTAAGTTCAAAATTATGCATTGGTATGCGTAATAAAGTCAACTGTGTCAAGTATTAAGGAACGGAGGGAGTAAAAAAGAACATTCTTAATAAAGTCATGTTTATATTTAAAGTCGAAGAACTCTTTCCAATAAATTCATGCTTCTCAAAGGTGTTGAGGCATGTCTTACTATGAAAGGATAATATGGTTGTATTTTACACATGCCTAACCTTTAAAGTTTAAACTCATTAAGTAATGTTTTTGGGAACTTATTAAGTAATGTTTAAAATTATAATTTTATGAAAAATGCATTGACCAATCACGTGTGCACTATCATCAAATTAAATCAGACAGACATATTCATTGAATCTTGATTTTAAGCAAAACAAAAACAAAAAACACACTAAATTGATCTAGAAGACTAGAACCACACACAATGAACAAGTCAAAACTGTGCAACTATACATGACTCGGTGAATTGATAAAAAAATCAAAATACGTGACTCGGTGATCAAATTTCTTGTGTGTGTGTGTGTGTTTTTTTTAACTAATTCTTATATGTTGCTTAAATATGACTTGTGTCGTACTATGATGATTACAAGTTTTTTTTTTTTTTTTTGACAATACTATGATGATTAAAAGTTATTTACATTAATATACCCAACCTGTGTTTTATAAAATAGCAGGGATGTATCAACTTCATTAATTTTTTTAGGAACTTAATTTCTTAATTAATTTTCTTATGAAAGCTACGATTCTCAATGTTAATGGGAGCAGTTTTGATAGTTCCGGCCGCTCAGGTTTTAGAGGTGTTTTCCACGATTCGGACGGTACATGGCTTTGTGGATTCTCAAGATTTATTGGCATTTCGAACAACTTGCATGTAAAACTTCTTGCGATCATGCATGGTTTGAAGTTGTTATGAGATAAAGGGCAGTGGAATCTGATTTGTTACTCAGATTCCTTGCATGCTATATAATTAATTCAAGCTCCTCTCAATTCTTGGCATGTTTATGCAACTATCATTAGAAATATCAACGATCTCCTTAATCTTCCTTGAAAAGTGTTTCTTACCCACATCCTTCGAGAGGTAAATGAGTGTGCAAATCTTTTAGGTAAGCATGGTGCCAATCATGATTCTTCTTGGTGCAGCTTGGAGAACCCCCTCCCGGGCTTGAAAGATTTACTTCTCGCTGATGCGTCTAGAGTGCAGTTCTTAAGGCAATAGTCTAGTTTCTTTTTTGTTTTCTTTTTTCTTTGTTATCTCTATGTACCCAAAAATATATTATACTTTAGATGTAAGGCCTATGCGCCCCGAGCATGGTGACTTGCGAAGAAAGTCGCAATTTTGTGACATTTTTACCCTTTAAGCACGCGTTTTTAGCCCAACTTCAGGTGAAAACTTTTTCTATAAATATTGCATTCCTCAGTCATAATTTCTCGTTCAGAACTGGAGTATTTCAAGAGGAAGGCGGATTCTAGGAGCTTTCAGGAGGAGTTTCTCTCTTCTCTCAGAGTTTTTAGGGTAAGTTTTATTTCTTTTGTAATTAGTCATTTAATTACCATGAGTAACTAAATATTTTTAGGCTAGGGTTCTAAGATGAACCCCTGTTTGTTTTGTTGGATAATTCTTTAATTTAATGTCGTTTATTTACTTATTTTCTGTTTTCTATTTAGTTTTATTAGGTTAGGTTTATTTCCTTTGTAGTGCAACCCTAGTTTAAAGCACTTAGGTAGTGACATGTCCTAATATTGATATTTATATCTTGATATTTATATATGTCCATCTAGGAAGTAATTATTTAGTAACTAGGCGAAAGATACTGAAAGCGAGTTGACCCTAGTAGTAAGTACTTAGGAGGTGACATTGTTAATATTGAGTAAAATCAGCTGAACCTATGATGTAACTAGTTATTAGTTAAGGAAACAAGTAACAACATGATTTAAATCAAACCTAGTAGAACCATTCTCCTCGACCCTTGGTAAGGTAGGCGCTGATAAGGCTACCCATTGTAGAACTACTGAGACGGGGTGTGTGTTATGAAATTCCTAAGATTCATGGATCGGAAAACCCTTTAGGAACACTGGCCACCATACCTTTGGAAATTTAGGAATGCCAATTTAAGTCTATGTTTCAATTACTTTTGAGGGAGTAAGACCTCGCACGTAAGGATCACCGTGTGACCAGTAGGTGCAACTCAACATTGGAGAGATATACCAAAATCAACTGAGAGAGTAAGGTCCTACACATAAGGATCACTGTGCGATTAAGAGGTGCAACTTGACGACTTGCCGACTTGCATGATTTCTTCATGAATTACATCAAAACACCCTAGAATTGCTATGTTTCGGGAAGAATAGAATTAAAGACTCAAATATAGAAAACATTACAAATGTCTTAAAATCATAAACAATTGACCTAATACTCCTATATTCTGCTTATAAAACCTAATGAAAAACATGCTAAGAATAACGTAAGATGACATGTCATCACCCTTAAACTTGTTATTGTTGAACCATGGCTAAATTAACCCCTACAAAGGTCCCCATAATGTTTAAGACAAGACTGACACTCCTATATTCACGTTGACATTTCTCTTGTGTGATCTTGATGTAAAGTGATCACCTTTAACATAAGGTTTAGGCATTTGACTCACTGAAAGGTCGATCATATTGGAGAGAGCCTTTGTAAAACTCTTCCATGGTTGGGAAGGAGACATGTGTTGTTCATGTCATGGGTATGAAATTTTTCCAAAGAAACTCCATTAAATGATAATCAACGACGACATGATCACTGCTATGCACAACAAGAGTTTCAAAACCATAACCAAGCGAACCTTTATATTTCAAAAATATAAAAAACTGTGTGAATGAACCTTCAAGAGAGATAATATCACTAAGATATCAATATTTATTTATTTTTTAAGAAAGATATCACTTATTTTATGTTCAAATGTCATGATTATATAAAATATAATTCATGTATCTCCATTTGGGTCCCATGAACACCTTGACGGGATGAGGGACAGGGCTTTAAATTGAAAAGCACTTTTGAACTGTGAAATAGCAGAATCAAATTGGATAAAAGCTTGGAAACAGCTTAGAAATAAGTCAGTGTAAAATGCATACGCGCGCGCGTGTAAAAACTGACATGGTTTGAATAATGTGTTGTTGTATGCACTCGTGAGTGAGAATGAATGCATCTATCACCTGACGGGACAGTTATCAAGCAACTCAAAAAAGTGTATCCACACACGCCATTACCATTCTTATAAACATTCTTAATTTCTTATCTCTCTATTATTAAGCTCAATTCATATTTTTTTGTGTGACAATTATTAAGCTCAATCCATCCACACAAAGATTGTAGATTTATCAATCATTGCCCGTTAAAATAATAACTTTTTATAAACTTTGTCTTTTTTTGTTAAATAAAATATGTATTTTTAATTTTTTTTAGAGGCAATGCATTATAATAGTCGGATGTCGAGGTTCGAACTTCATATATTTCATTTATTCATTTTTAATAGCTGAATTTTAATCATTAAATTACTTAACAAAAATATATATTTTATGATCCAAAAAAAAAATGTCTTAATACATTCATGAAATAGAATGATAAAAGAGGAGTCTGGTTTATGATCCTTAAAAAACAATATATCATAATACATTCAAGTTCAACAGGTGTTGGTTTCAATCCTCACCCACTAATATTCTAACAATTATTAACAACAAAGTTTGGCTATTAAAAAAATGCAGAATGGGAAATGTCTCTTCAAGGCAACTCAACTCATATGATACCATGATGAAGGGACACTTTAATATACTAATAGGAATTCGAGGATTGAGTTCAAACATAGCCATAAGATTAAATAAATATTAACCTAAATATTTATCGTTAGAAAATAAATATTGAAGCCAGGCTAAAATTCACAATATTCATTTTCTCTACAATTTGTGTATATGAGGTTTGTATTATGCTGTGATTTTTTAATTTAAGTCAACTTTGCAAAGTTGGGTTCATAAAGAGACAAAACGGATTATATATGTAATGATTAAAATATGTTTTGATGAGCATATCTCAGTTTATAAAAATATTGTATTATATATAAGGATCGATGTTCGAACTTCGAATTCTTCATTTATTCACTTTATAAATGTGAATATTTAATCAATAAACTACTTGAATAAAATAAAAAAATACAAATACTAAAAAAAGAAATTAATATAGTTGCATGAATCAAATAGATATATAACTTGGGGTTAAATATGTTTTTAGTCCTACAAAATTATGAGTTTTTAAGTTTAGTCCCTATAAAATTTTAATTGTAATTTTAGTCCTTCAAAACATTGTAGTTTGTAAGAATAATTCCAATTTTAAAAACGTTTTATAAAAATTGAATACTTTTAGTCCTCCAAAATAATTCTATAAAATGAAAATAGGAAGTAAAAATGAATAAAATTTTTGTAACGACTAAATTTAAAAGGTTGTAATTTTATTTGGATTAAAAACATATTTAATCCTATAAATTAACCAAGAATAAGAATTGTGGGTTAATTAAATATATAAAAAGAATATTTGGTCTAATATTTCGATGGAAAAGAGACACCTATTAGTACCAAAAAATAAAAGGAGCACCTATAAATGTCCACACGTGGACCAGCGAAATCGTGCGTCGAGAGGAAATGAGTTTCGTTGCTTGTCGCTATTAGATATCCCAAACCCGTACACTGGATTCCAAATTCCATTAGCTGTTTTTTTGCAACCGGCTATTTCCTGTCAGTTGTAGCGGTTACATACACCAGTCAGTTGTCATGAAGGAACCCCAAATGGTTGTGTCATTTTAATTTGTGAATGTGTGTTAGGTCTAAGTGTGAGAGTTTAATTTCACGTTGTATGCACTTGGATGACATTATGGTTGGTGATATCGGCCAACCATAATGTCACAAATGTAAAAAATGATAATAAAATCTTGTGAAAGAGAGAGAAGAAAGACATTTGTGACATTGTGGTTGACCAATGTCACCAACCACAATTTCACCCAAGTACTACCCGTATACGAGGGTGTCGACTAGGGTGCATGATCCTAATAGGTCTTTCACCGTATGAGACCATAAAAGAGATCAGTTTTTTTTTTTTATAACTAAAATGATCTCTAAGAGGGATAATAATATTTTAATTAGTAGGAAATTTCAAAATTGATCTTGTATTTAAATCAAAGGTTAAATATGTTTTGGTCTTTATAAATATACCAAATTTTTATTTTAGTCACTCTAAAATTTTTGTTAGACTTTTAATCCTTCAAAAACAAATATCAGTATTTTTGGTTAGTTCATTTCTAACCTTCATATTTTTTTTAGGGTTAAATGAGTTTTTGATTCCTATAAATATAGTCAATTTTATTTTTAGTCTTCATAAAAAAAAGTGACATGTTTTAGTCGCTACAAAAAATTTCAGCACGTAGTTTTAGTTTATGTTAAATTAAAATTTGTTTAACTATACTTAAACTATTAAATTTTTGAATAATTTTTTACAGACTTGTTTAAAACATTATAAAAGTATACACCGCACGCCTTTCAAAAAAATATACACAGCAAAAAATTGCCTTATAAATTGATTTCTAGGTCCAGGTTTGTATTAGTTTTATCTTAAAATTTTGGCGTTTAAAAAATTCATATTTAATTCATTATATGTTAAAATAATTACTTTTTTTATAAAAGAGTTTCTTATAATATTTTTAAGATGGCTGTAAAAAAAATCATTCAAAACCTGTCAATTTTTTTTGTAAGGACTAAAAACGAAATTTGCTATATTTATAGGACTAAAAACTGATTTAACCCTATTTTTTAATAAAATTTTCCAAAAATGAGTAGAATATTTCTCCAAAAAAATTAGAATGTTTTAACAAAAAATGAATTAAATATTATTTTTTTATGTTTTTGGTTTTTAAAGAATTCATAATTAATTCGTGTTTGTTTTAAATAATAATAATAATTTGGGAGAGATTATAGTATTCTACAAATTAAAGGAAAATTTCATTAAAAAATATGAAGGTTGTACATGAATTGACTAAAAAGTATGGACCAAAAGTAGTGATGAAATTTTTATGAGGGATTAAAAGACTAACAACATTTTTAAGGGAACTAAAATAAATGGTTGGTATATTTATAAGGACCAAAACATATTTAACCTTTCATTTAATTACAACGTCAATTTTGGAATTTCCTATTAAATTAATTAAAATATTGGTATCCCACTTAAAGGCCATTTTAGTTATAAAAAAAAGAAAGAAAGGTTTTTTTATGGTCTCCTACGGTGAGAGACCTCTTAGGGTCATGTACCCTATAACACCCTAAACCCTTACGGTGATAATCACACAAATAATATTAATTATACAGGGATCTAGATGTCACTTCTTCGAATAAATCACCAAACATGCATAAATAATTTTCTCAGACATCGCAGCGGAATAAAACATCATTACATCGACCTTCAAATAAGTCATCTCAATAGACATCCAAAAATAAAGTATGTCTCCAAATAGCCATGTCATCATACTACGAGTATCATCACCATACATAGTATCAAAATATTCAACATACATAATAAAACAATCCTCAAGACCGACCCCTATCAGAGTCCTAAGTCTACGACACTGAAAGCAGTAAAACGAGGTAGCATCCAAGCAAACAATCCTCAAGATCGACCCCTAATCAGAGCCCTAAGTCTACGACACCAAAAGCAGTAAAACGAGGTAGCATCCAAGCTATCCTCAAGCAACTCACCAAGGCAAAGCAACTAGTCCTGCACGTCGTCTACCCATCCATAGAAATATGGTAGGCGATCAGCCGAACGACCACTAGGGGTTAGTTCACAATTCACAATAAGCATAATCAAACATAAGCATTCAAGGATTCATGCATAGCAAATATACATACTCAACATTCCTAGAATACTAACTCCACATGAATATTATCCCTCATTCCATACACATCAAGTATATTCAATCTCTAATCAAGTCATCAACAAAATACATCACTAAACAACATCGATCAATATAAGAATTTCTTACCTCATTATCTATTCAACTTAATCATAAAACTATACCAACTTATCATTTAAGAGGTATAAGCATACATGCAACTTTATTCATTTTACATAAAGCACATACTTTTCCCAATGCATACAATTCATCTAATTAATTTTGATCATATAAATCACATAAACTCTTGCCTAATCAACTCAACAAATACAATTCATCATTTCAAAGTGTAGGTAAAGAAATCATCATTACCAAAGGAATCACCAAATCATATATATATATATATATATATATATATATATATATATATATATACAATTCTCACCTCATTACTATTACCAAAATAATTATCATCAAATAGATTCGCCAAGTGTATACGCACAAGAAAGTAAGACATACAATTAGAGCC
>Ga0315913_1004634_pt1 | contig 16645 bp, 5 predicted proteins | sample MpolsnodulesMG_FD_207736 | JGI IMG/M metagenome (GOLD analysis project Ga0315913, IMG submission 207736) | Medicago polymorpha root nodule microbial communities from Los Angeles, California, United States - small nodules | ecosystem: Host-associated > Plants > Roots > Nodule | place: USA... | reverse complement strand
CTAAACTATGGAGATTCTTCTACAAATATTGCTACAAGTTCAAACTCAAACAAAGACAAGGAAATTATTGTGGCTCCTACTTCTACCACAGATGATGTTGATAATCAAGAGCCAAATAAGGAAGAAAATTCCGATTCAGAATCCTCTGAGCTTGATTTGTCACTCAAACTTTAAATTCAATTTTTATGTTTTCTTTCCATGCTGTAATTCATCATTTAAGCTTTAAATTCGGATCACATTTGATAAAAATAAGTGTATCAAAGTAGCCTTCTGGCATCAATAAGTGTGACCAAATTTATGTTGATCTCCCTTAAATTCGGATTTTATTTTTTGTTTCCATGTCAATGGTATCGTAAGTTGATTGCTACTCTCTATTTGAAGTTATGTATTGGTATTTATTTTTTTTTGTTATGTCAAACTATTATATATTTCAATAAGTTGTTGGTGTAAATCGTATTTTTAATATTGCTACTTTATTTGTTTTATAATTTATTTAGATTTCTACCTTCTTTTTCTTTTAAGTGATCGACGTTATTTTAATTTATTCATAATAGTTGTTTAATTTGTTTTGCAAAAGGTAGTTTGGTAAGACTAAAAAAGAGAGAAACTGTTGGCTACAAAATCATAAAAAAAAATGAAGAACCAAGTCAAAATTTTCTCACATTTAACCTTGTACATAATCAAAATTCAAAAGGGTTTTAGGCCAAGTTTCTAATGATTATCACCCTTCTTTGGTAAAACACGGTCCTAAATACAATCCTAAATTCCTTTCTATTTTCTTTTTCAAAACACAGTCCTTTGCTTTACATAACCTTTTTTGTGATAAGCTGTACTTGACCTTTCTTTGGTCTCATAAAGTTTGAGCACACATAGTTTACAAATTAAAAATAATAAATTTTGACTTAATTTGGGAATGGATAAAATAAAATTATTACCAAAGAAAAAATATGCATAACTATATCTTGATTTGCTAAAATTATCAAAACATAATTTTTTTATTAGGACAGAGGGAATTATTTAACAAGTCATTTACATTAAGTTTAGAGGGATGCCTCTATGGTCAATAGTACCACATTTTATTTAATTCAGAGGCCTTTTCCATGACAATATAATGAATTATTTTTTTCTTATTATTTTTTGCTTATTAAAAAAACATAACTTAACATTTTTTTTTTACAAAACCAAAATGATAAATAAGCAAAAAAGAAAGAAAGTGGTCAAAGTAAAAGGGTATTGACGTCACTTGATTTCTAGCTTCAACATGCTAAAGGGAGCAGGAAAGAAACACAAGACAATGAAAACGACATTTTGTACAAACACGACGCCGTTTCAACCACCGTCCACAAGTTCAATTTTCATGTGCCCATTAACTCAAAATATAATACTATTAATTACTACTAATTGTCACAAAGATAAAAGAGATTGTGTCATTTCTAGACATATACTATGATACTAACAGCATAAATAAAACAAAATCAAGAGTCCAAATCTAAATAGTATATCAAAGCATATAAAATAAAATAACATAAAATTCCAAGACAAGAATAAACAGTAAAATTAGCTCCTTTTTTTCTTCTTCCAATATGCTTTTTGTCTTTACATAGGAAGGAAACCTTAAATTAAAAAAACAAAAAAACCATGACAAACCCAAATAATAACCACCCAAAAAAAAAAACTAATTAAACTAAAAAAAAAACACAAGAGTTTCTAAAAGAACCCACTTGATCCTCTTCCTCAACCTTTGCCTTTAATAATAGTAGTACTAGCATTAGTAGTATAGTGAAGATTGATTAATGAAAATAACCTCTTCATTTTTTTTTCCTACCACAAGTTGGATAACTACTAAATGTAACTAATTTAGTTACACTAGTTTGTCGTAACAAACTACTATAACTAACTTTTACATCTAATATACGCAACTAACTACAAGTCATTAGAATAAGAGATATTTCTCTTAACCTAACGACTTGTAATCATTTTGCAAATAGTTAAGAAGGGATTTTTTTTTTTTGTTGATAAATTATTTCAAAGCCAAAGAGCACCAGCTTGTTTGAGAAGAGGAACAAGAGAACCATTAATATGACAAGCCATGACTCTATCCATAGTACCAATAAGTTTACCACCAATGAAAACAACAGGAACAACATTTGAAGTACCAAGAAGTCTCATGAGTGCTCTTTCAAGTTCTTTGCCTCTTGGATCTTCATCAAGTTCATGAACAGCTGGATTCACTCCCATTCCACAGAACAGTCTCTTGATAGCATGACACATGCAGCATGTACTTATGCTGAAAATCACAACAGCATTTTCTGATGCTAGTCTTTCTATTCTTTCCAATGGGTCACACATCATTGTTGGGGTCATGTGATAGTTTCCCCATGATGCTGTTTGGTAATGCATTTTTTTGAATATGATGTAGTAATGTAGCTGAGAAGAGAAAGAGTGTTAGGAGATAGAAGAGATTAGAGAAAGATATGAGATTGGTGATTTGTGTGAGAAATGGTTAAGGTGAAAGGTGATATTTATAGAGGTTTGTTAAGGGTGTAAGAGAATATATCACATCTTAAGGCTATATGTGAGTGGATCAGTGGAGTGTGTTATTGTTTCTTATTTATTTATTTTAGTATATTCTTTATCTTCATTTTTTATTCTTAAATACTTAAAATCATGGGGTGTGCTATCTTCTACTTTTTCTATGCTATAATATAATAATACAAAAGTACATAAAGTAAGTCATACTCTCATCACTACTAGTCGTCACCTTATGCCATGTAAGAGAAAGACAAGAAGAGGAATATGTGTGAGTAACTTTTTTTCTTATGGAGTTTGTATTTAGAGTTATTTGTTAAAATAATGTACTCACATTTGTATTATTTTTTCTGTGGTGGCCGGTATTCGAACCCCATACCTTGCATATATTATGCATTGTCCTTACCAACTGAACTAAGTTCACGAAGACTCACATTTATATTAAATAATCAAAAGATGTAAACATTTTATAAGAGATAAATATGTCGTTAAAAATTGATGTATTTGATGGACTTATTCATAAATGATATTGATATGCATTGATAACTTAACTGCATTTGTGAAATAATTGTTCCTTATGTATTTCTTAACCAACTAATACCTTTAAAACCATTGTTAGGAGGACCCTTTTAATTATCATCTTTAGAGGCAGTATGTAATAATGAATGAGGTTTATTTGGTTTAGCTTCAGACATGCAATTCTTCTTAGGTGAGATGATTATGTTAGGAAAGAAAGGAATTGCCAATAATTACATAGGGGTTAAATATTTGATAACTTAAGATACAATCCAACCACATTATATTATTGTTTAAGAGTCTCACATCAGATAAATAATGGCTTAAACATGTGTTAATAAGTGAGGGTAATCCTCACCTCATAAATCAGTTTTGTGCGGTTGTGTTAGATTCAACTACGATTTTTAAAATGGTATCAAAGTCACTGTTAAGATCCATTAAACTACCTGTTATCATGTTTTCGTCTTCGAACCGTCCAACATTTATGTCCACGAATCAAACCCAATAATACTGGTAGTGAAAGGGTGTATTAAAGAGTCTCACTTATAGCATAAGTAGCACAATCATCACCTCACAATAAGTTTTGTGGGGTTGTATTAAGCAAGTTATATTAATTAAACTTATTTATTTATGTGGAGAACATTAACTGTTTTATATTTAGTTATTAAGGGAAAATAAAGGAAGAAAGATGAGTGATAATAAATAGAATTGAAGAGAGAAATATGGAAAATAGAAAGGGAAAGTAAGGGAGACAAAGTGGACAGGCTTTAACAGGAGAGGAGTTGTTGGGTAATAGACGGCTGAATCCGTCCTTGTTGTCGGCCCTACGTGATCAAATGGCATGAAAATGGACATTACAAACACCTCATATGTTTTTTCTGTAACACTGTTTCTCCTAAATTGAAACCTTGATGCATGTGAATTTTCTTTGCTTTTCGTCACTTCATTGCCCTAGCTAGTTAGCTAGCTAGTACTCCTCTCCTTCTTGTAGACCAATTAGGCATTTTTATTGTAGACAAATTAGCATATTTGTTAAGGAAATGGTCATATAAATATTAGTTGAGGCAATTGTTGTTAATAACCCGAAAAATTTGATGTTTATACGGTTTCTTTTGATTTTTATGTCTATTTTTTTACTTATAGCAGTGACTGGATAATGTCACTATCAGTTGAGGTTAAGTTTCTAAGTCTACGTATTATTGCAAATAATGTTTCTAGGAAATCCATTGTAATTATATAATTTAGAATATCAATGGTTTTACATGGTGTCTCTAAGAGTTTCAGTCTTTTGAACCGACTACAAGACAAATTTCAACTCTAGTGTTTTGGTCGTAGCTTAGAGCTCATCGATCTACCCCCACAAACTTAATGTTGCTTAATCAACTAAATCACACTGGCCATTGAGTAATTTGTTTATATGGTATTTACTCTTTTTCCCGACAATGTATAACCTAATAATATACATTTTTGTTTCCGATAAAGCAAAAGATCAACGAGACATTAAAGTGAGTCTAAAGCATCACAACTAGATTAACATCTTTGAGATGCTCCATCATATGCCGCCTACCAATAATATACATTAAAACCCAAATTTTACATACATAAAAATATTTAGAACAATACTTTTGAATTTCTTGTCACCATAATCTGCTCTGATTTCATAATTACGATATAATTAAAGTTGTGATAAATGGATAACTAAAAAGTTGTGAACTGGATTCAATGGAAGAGAGGGCCCCTCTTTCTACATGCTGCCTAATCCAAGTCTGCCATATCAACCCAAGATCTTAAACATTCTCCCATATGCTTGATAAAAATGTATTAAATTACTAATGTTTTAGTATATATTCCTTATCAATCTATATTTTTTTATGGGCGGCTTCATATGCTTTGAATTTAAACAACTTTAACTGAGAATAACTCATGATAAATTACCGACTCAAGATATATTCTCTAAATAAATAAATCAATCAAATATCCAAAAATCTTCCTTACCCCATGATAGATCGCCAACTCAAGATATATTCTCAGCTAAATTCCAAAATTTCATGCTTATTGTGCCCTATATATTCTGCAGGCTAGTTACTCTAATGAGTTTCAATATACATTACGGTCCATGTTAATAATATTGTGGTATTTAACATGTAGATGGAACAACCATTTCTCTTGTTCTTTTTAAACACAAATAGTAAGATGGACAAAAGGTACAATATTTCTATAAAGCACATGGAATTTATTCAATTGGATTGCCATATATGGTGAGTTTTATGATAATATTTATGTTTGGATATAAATTACTCTTAGTATTGATGATTAAATAATATGAAATTTATTGATATGGTAGAACAATAGCCCCCGATTGAGGCTATGTGGACTAAAGGATTGTTCCATCCTTGTGTGTTTATTAGACCTTCTTCTATTGCATTGTTTTACGAGGTATTGTACGTTTTAGATTTTCTTAAAAGTGAATTAATGAAGTGTCTGTAAAATGTCCCTTACCTAATGAATTAAACTCACATGATGTACATTTTAGATCTTAGATGAGGTGTCTGACTTTATCTGCCGCAGTTGCTTTATGGCTAAAGTTTCAAGACCAATGTGAATTCGTGATTCAGTTCGTATCTGGTTGGATTGACCTAAAAGGACGTTTTACATGCTTCATCTAGAAGGGAGTTGTGGAACTTGAATCGTTTCTGTGTTGACAGACGATTCATGCGCCTACTCAATACTCTGAATGATCACTCTGCATTTTTTTGCAATTCGGTTTCGCGTCCACACGTGGGTTCACTGGATTGTCCGTGGTAGTGATTGTTTAGGGTTTTTTCTTTTTATACCACTTATGTACTGAATCGTTGTATCATCCGTTTCAGATTGTTTTTGTGGTTTACTGGGTCAGGTACATGCCCCCAGTCTTGTACTTCCTGGTTCTTCTTTAATTTATTTTCTTTTTGACTTGAAAAAAAAAAGGTGAGGTGGTATTCATTTTCCTTGGTTTTAAAACAATGTGAAATACAAAAACAATTTGTTTAATTGAATTGTTGAACTTCATTTGGAATATTTTGATGCCCTATATATTATGTGGATTGTGCAAAGACTTTTGTTTTTCCCGAGTAACCAAAGTTTGTATAAAAATTATTCTTATAATTACTATTGTCTCAGCTTTTGGTAGAAAAATAATTGCCCGTTTTTGTTCTTGTTCAGTAACATCTTCTTTTGGAGAAGAAAAAAAGATAAGAGACACTAAGATTACAAAAGTTACTATTTTCAATCATATTGAATTTGTAGTTAACTTGTGAATGGGGCACATTCTTGTCTTCCATTGCTTACATCATGCTTGCATCAAATAATACACCCAGAATTTTCAATGCAGGTCCAATTTAAAACAGTGATTCTTTCATCAATTTGGTTCAACACCTTGTGTCTGAGTATTGTTCAAAACCTTCAAATTTGGTACAAGTTTCTCTTTATTATTTTTTTTCATTTTTAACTTTATATAATATAATAATTTTTTTGTTAATTGACTGCAAACACTAAAATGTAAATGAGCCCTAGGGAAGATAATGTGTAACATGATGTTCCCTTTCACAAAAAAGATAATGTGGTTCTTTTTAGTATTGATTTTTGGGATCTTTTTCATTAACCTTGCATATGTGAATTTTTTCCAATGAAACAAATTATTTATGGAAGGGATAAATGTGAGAGAGATTTATGGTAGAAAAAGATATAATGATATTATTCGATTGTTCTTGTCGGTTGATTTTTATATATGTTTGTGTGACGTGTGTATTCTATATCTACATGAAAATGAAATTAAAGTATAGATTTCATTTTTTGGTCAGCCTTTAATCAAAGAAAGTGAATATAGGTTGAAGAGTGGTCATGCTCATCAAGAAAGGCTGGTTAATTTCTGCAAAAAGTAGTAGATTTTTTAATAGCTCGTACAAGCCTCTACTTTCTGTGTCTGAAAAGTTTAAACTTGAATGGATAGAAATGTCATAAACATATATGATCTGCATTTATGTACTTACTTAGATTAAATACATAGGATTAGTATAGGACTATTCTTATGTCATTTTGTGTGTATATTTTATTTATTTTCTACCTTTTAGTTCTTTAACCCAAAATTATGTTCACCTTTATGGTCAAAAGTAAATTAATTGTATTAAAAGAAGTAATCAAGGTCCATGTTTTAAAACCTGAACCGGTGATCGATCCGGTCAAGGCACTGAGTCACTGAACTACTGGTCGAACCAGTGGGTCACTGGTCGGATCGCATGACTATTGACCTGATCTATATAAAAATATTTATGACCAAATATTACATTATGATGAAATTTTGATGAAAAAAACCCTGTCATCATTTTCTATTTAAAGTTCGTACATTGAAAAAAGTGTATTCACAACTACAAGTTTGCAAGTTAATTTCTTAACTTCAGCACAATTCAATTTCAAGCTAATTCCAATCCAAATTCAAATTAACTCATACATTAAACAATAATATTACATAAAAAACCTCACAAATAGCATTTGGGTTGGGAGTATGCGTTACTAGGGTTTTTGTCTTTATATATGTCTTGCCTTTTATTTATAAAAAAAAAAAAAAAAAATGGTAAATGGGCCGGGTGGGTTAAACTGGATCAGCGGTCCGTCCACTGACCCGGTCGGGTTACACCAAGTTTCAGTTGGCTAATTGTATATCTGGTCTTATTGCCTACCCAAACCGCTACACCCTCCAATTCACGGTCTGATCGGTTCGACCGACTAGGTCGGTCTGGGTTTTAAAACACTGATCAAGGTTCTAAGGATTAATTCCATGTTGATATTAACTTATGCTCAAATGGGAAACTGGGAATTTTAGATTTAACTCTTGGAATTTTTAACCCATATAGAAAGTGAAACGAAAAGCAGATTTCTATACATTATAAATTAATAACATCTAGCTTTTATTGATATGAACTTGTCAAAAAGAAGAAGAAGAAAAAAAAGCTTTTATTGATATGAAGATTTTACTACCATTTTTGGTGAAACAAATCAAAAGTGAGAAAAAAATTATATATATCATAAAGCTTTAAATGAACCGTCTCATCAAAATGAAAACATAGTAGGGTCATTTATTGAAGAACATTTTATATCTTTCTTTCTCTGCATTTGTTTCTTTCTACTTTGCACTAAGGTGCAAGTCTGTAATCTTTTATGACCATAAAAAGGTTAAAACAAATGGAAAAATAATGAGTTCCAATTCATGTGTTTCAAACTTTAGGTCCATCATGCCAAACAAAATAATTATAATTTTCTTACCGTGATATATGACATCATCCAAATATAATGTACATGACCATGACTAATTTTCTTCATCTTTGCGTTAAATTCACTTCTTAATGTAATCATAATCACATATAATACTTATACATGACCGTGACAAAGTCATAATTTACCCACTTGTAGAATTAAGAAAATGTATTGCTTAAAGAATTGTCTCTTTTTCTTGGTCCCATGACCAAAAACAGTATGGTTTGATCTCAATTAAGGTTTATGATATGCTTCTATGACCACAATATGACTTCTATCAAAATCGCATTATAGCATATCCAAGGTATGGTTCTTCAGATTTAAGAGTGGACAAAAACTATTTTATAAGATTGGAGGACTTATAAACCAAATAGATTGTTATGTTGGTGTTGTCATGAGACTCTAGAGTATGTTTCTCTCATAGTTTTAGATTCATTTAAAATCTTATATATATATATAAGTTAATAAAAGGGTTATGACCATTAAAATAAATGTTTTGTTAACGAATGCCTCTAAATACTTCTTAAAAAATTTAATTATTATAATTTTGCAATGCATTGAACAATTAAACTTTTCATAAAAATCAAATTATTTTGCATAATATAAACAAAAATAGAGTAAATTAGGAGACAGGAGTGTTGTTCCATCACACGCGTGAGTGGTAAAGTACAGAATGGCGCGGCGCATCAACATTCAGCATCTCATTTGTTGTTCTGATTTTAGGCTTTGAAGTGACTTGAGCCTCAGTGATATGTTCACTTCCCACGAATGATTGGAAAAATAATTAATATCATATTAAAAGAAAAATAATTTTTTTTATAAACTAAAAGAAAGTTTATTTTAGTATATTAGAATATTTATAAAGTTGATTCTACCTATTTAAAAAAACAAAAAATAAAATTATTCTACCTTATTTGAAATTTTTTTTTTTTATTAAATTACCCATAAATGATTTCGGAGTAATTTACCACTATCAAAAAAAATTTCAGTTTTTTCATCTTTTTTCTTACAATCAAATACTACTTTCATTTATAGAATATCAAATTTCTTCATCTATTTCATTCAACATGTGATCTCCATATTTTTTGTTCTATAACCGAATTCTGCTTGTTATTAGGGGTAAATTACCCCAATTCATCAAGGGATAATGTAGGCTTCACCGTTTTGGTTTTTTCTTAAAATCAATTACCATTTTCATCTCAAGAACAACAAACTTCTTCATCTATTTCGTTCAACATGTAATATTCATCTTCTTCAATCCATAATCGAATCATACTTATCATTAGGGGTAAATTACCCCCAATTTATGAAGGGGTAATGTAGACCTCGCCTTTGAAAATGCCTTCCGGCTTCTAAATCTAACTCTTTGACTAATGAAAGTTATGTTAAACTTTTATTGCAATAAATACAATAAAAGTAATATTAAACAATTCATCTCTTAACTTAAATTTTGATAACATTTTTGTTATTTATCTTTTTGTTTTCTCGATTTAATAATTTATGTTTACAATTAGGTAACACTTTCGTCCTTTATCTTTTTCTTTTTCTAATATAGTCATTTATGTTATAAAATGTCAAAATTTTTATCTTTTTATCATAACAAAAAAATCATAAAAAAACTTACAAAAAATTCATCAAACTCATAAACAAACTCAAATCTTCATTATACAAACATAAAATCCCAAATTTGATTGAAAAAATCTCATAAAAAAGGCTAACAATATTGACATTTTATAACATAAAAAACTAAATCGAAAAAAGAAAAAAATAAAGGACGAAAGTTTTACCTGATTATAACATAAAAGATGAAATCGCAAAAACAAAAAGACAATGGATGAAAATATTGTCTGAAATTAAGTCAATAGACAAATTGTGTAATTTTAATTATAATAAAAGAGTAATGATAAATTGACAACCAAAAGGTTATCTATATACAAATCTTCCATCAAACAATTCATAATGTTGATAGAGAGAGTTGATCTATGTCTTGAGGTGTATGGATCAACTCTTTGTCAGATATCAACGACAAAATTGAATCTTTACTCTTATTTTAAAGATATTTTAAACACAATAACATAAATAATTTATTTTAAGAGTAGTATATTTGTTTGGCAAATGCTAACATGTGTTTCAATAACACATATTAAAGGTTGCGTATTTAACTTTTTTAAAAATCCAAATATTATTTTTTTCATGAAAAATTTTGATTTTTAATTTCCTTAACATAGTTAGAACACTTATTTATATAGAATCCGTTGATATATGTAAATGAGTCAATGAGGCTAATTGATTGGTAATAATGATCAACAAAGGTGATGATTAATATCCAACTCCTAGGTTATCCATGGAAGAAGTAGTAGGAAGAATATATGGCCCATACCAATTAAGAAGAAGCAAACATGACATTGATCCTAGTAGATGTGGCCTATAAATTTGTCTTTATGTCTCCTCAGCCACTTTGATTTGATTTGATGATTCTGTTTTTAATTCTTTTGGGTTTTTGTTACACAAACCAGAAGACATGGACTTGCACACTTCACACTCTCATAAGCACGCTCTCACTACACAAACACGCAAATTCAGAAGACATAAACCTAAAGAAAAAGACATAACCCATACGTAGAAGAATAATGATGTCGTCATGAAGGATGATTTATGAGAAGCAAACTCTGACGCAAACCCAACTTTGTTTTTACACATACAAGAAAAGTAATGAAAAGTAAACCCTAGGTAGGTTACACTTACAAACATTGATATTCAAATCCTCTGATTCAGCCGTTAAAGTAAGAGACATGACGGCTTTTCTCAGCTTTTGTTCCTTAACTTTCCTTACCATGACGTTAGCCCAACGTTGACTGCTTTTTCTCACGCCTATTTTACGTAGTAGTACTATTTTATTTTATTTTATTTTTTGGTCACATTTTTATTTAATTAATTTAGTTAGAAAAAATTGTAACTACTAAATTTGATAGAAAAATATTGAATTTTACTAAAATTCAAAAAAAAAAAACTTGGTGCAGATATTTAGATAAAATATCTACACCAAATGATATTGAATTTTTAGAAAAATAACTACACCAAATGATATTGAATTTTACTCTTAATAGAAAAATACTAAATGTTTAGAAAATTTTGATAGAATTTTTTTTGTATAACTTAATGCCTATATTGAGTATGGTGATTGTACGTAATATAATAATAAGGGTTTTGTTAACGAGTGTCACCGGAGCATTCTTTAAGCATACTAAATTTAGTAATTATTATTTTAAAATATCAAAGTTTTCAATTTCCAATGCACTGATTACACAAACTTTTATAAAAAAGTTACCATTTAAAGTCCTTAACCAGTGCCCGGGGCACTAGTTAACATTTCCCTAATAATAAATAGTTATGTGAACTATTAATTTTTTTCTAGTTTTTTTAAGAAATCAAATCAGCCCACATAAATTGACACCAAGAAAAATCAATCATGATGCCTTGAAGGAAGCATGCTTCAAGATCTCAAACCAACTCAATTTTTTTGTTTGATAAGGCAAGGGCACACTAACATAGAAAAAGGAATGGAAGACACTCCACCTAAGTTGGAATGTCTTACATATTCCAGTCATTGTCAGGTGCTCATATATATTATTAAAAAAAAGGAAAAAGAAATATAAAAAAAAAACTGGGGGGACATAAACCTAACTTAGTAATCCACACAAAAGTGTAGGTCAATCCAAGCGGGAAATACAAAAAATTAAACAACACAAGTGGATAAGTCTGCCTCTAATTAATCATAAAACTAATCAAAGGTCTTCAGTGCGGTGATTGGACCGTCCGTCAACACGAAAGCGGGTCTATGTACCATTAACTCCCTGCATATCACAGCAAGCTAACTCGCTCTTTCGAGCCCCACAATCCAAGTCAACTGCCAACACAATACCAAGTTCGTACACCTACAGTTCATTGTTACCAGAACAGTAAATTATATGCCATTTCTAGCCAATTTGTCCGGGTTCAATCACAAAGGATTGAAGCGGGTTTAAGACCATCCCCAAATTCCCGACTCGACCGACGCAATCTCATAAACATCGAACCCTGCAAATCTCAACAGATTTGAACAGATCAAGAACCCAATGATAGAAAAAGAAATCAGCAAGAACCTGAGAGAGATGGGGCCAAAGAAAAAGAAAAAAAAACCACAACCGAAAGCAGAAGAACGTCTTGCTCCGACCCAACGGGTTGCGAAGAAAACAAACAGATCCAAAACGTTAATTCGGCGATACCCTAACGGGTTTGAATTGAAACCATACCCTAACAAGTTTTAGAAACACAGCGAACGAGATCTATCAAAATCACCAAGGTGAGCGACGAATTCGTTTCAAAGAACCATAACTACAGCCTCAACAAACCGGCCACCGCCAAACAAAGTCGCCATCGTGTTTGAGAGCTACCCCACATGGGGTTTGGTGATGTCGCGACGTAATCGTCGATTGCACCACTATGATTGAAAGGCTACATCGCAGATGGTTTGGATTGAGGGTGAGGTGAACAGCGGCGGAGAAGGTTTTGTTTAGAGAGAGGAAATTTTTGTATTAACTATTAATACAAAAATGAGTTGAACTATTAATTATTTTGTATTACACCAAATTTAGGATGGAGGTAGTATAGTAAAAACACTATTATCTCTTCTTTTTATATACTTTTTTTTTATTTTTAATTTGTATGAAATGTTCAAACAAGGGGCGGGGGAGTAATCTGCTTTAGTAAAATTTTCTCCAATTGTATCCACAAATCCTAACTCGGCTAACAAAATGCAACAATTACTTAGTGGAACGTTGTGATCATAGTTCAAACCCTTGTGTTGTGTGAGTTTTAATGACTTTTCTATTTCATCTATCTACTAATTATTTTTACTCCAACTATATTACTTAATGCCTATATTAAGTAGGGTGATTGTAAGAAATCAAATCAGTCCACATAAATTGACACCGAGAAAAATCAAACATGATGCCCTGAGGGAATGACGCTTCAAGATTCCAAACCAACTCAAATGAGTTGAACTATTAATTATTTTACATTACACCAAGGGTTCTTTAAGTTTGAATTTTGTAACAGACTAGTCTTTAATTTATTTTTGTCACATCTAAAACCTTTAGTTTGAGGTTTGTAATAGATTGATCATTTAAGTTATTTTATTCACACATAAGTTATTTAAGTTTGTAAACGTTTTCGATTTAGTCCTTATGCCACATTATCGTTTTGTAACGTTAGGTTAACCAAATGACTAAATTGAAAACGTTTACAAACTTAAATGACTTATGTGTGACCAAAATAACTTAAGGAACAAATATGTTACAAACCTTAAACTTAAAAGAACTCATATGTGATCAAAATAACTCAGAATCAATCTGTTACAAACATCAAACTTAAAAGATCCTCATATGTAATTTAGCTTATTACAAACAATTTATTTATTATTTTAAAAAAAACAATTTATTTAATACAAATGTATTTCAAAAAGGACAATCATAATGAGGTGGAGGCTTCGTATGAAAGAATGAAATTAATGGAGCTTTTTCTTTTGAAGAAAAATTAATGGAGCTTAATTAGGGAGTGTTATTTAATTTTGTATATTTCTATTTGGCCTTTTTGTGTTTGTCGTTTTCACTTTGAGTAGCAGCATAGCAACAGCATGCAACAACAGCACCCAAGAAACTGAACAGAACAATTAAGTTCCATTCCTATACTAGTAATTTAGTCCTAACTAAGAGAGAGGGATGGGCTTCAACACCCAATGCCATGTCCACGCCCTCTTATTTTTAGGAACCTAACACTAACTTTTTCAGAATTAAATAGTAAACGATCAAGTCAAGGGTGTATCGGTGTTGGGATCTGACGGTGCTTTTGTCTCACCTTGTGTTTTCCAAACTGTCATTCATGTTTCAGGGTATGTCTGTCTGATCTCCATGTGCTGTTTGGGAACTCATTTGTTAGTGGATTGATTGGTTTACTCAACAAAATTGTGCTTAATTTCTGTGACCACTTTCAAAACATTTATTACTACATGCATCATCTATTCAATTTGCACACCACCGTGTCTTATTTAGGGACGCATGCATGCACACATGGTATGCTCAATTACATTATGTAATTATTTTGTTATTGTTTAATAAAAGAATGTTTAAATGAGTTGGGTTTTGGTCTCCGTGAATTTATTTCTGCTAGTACCTGGTAGGAACATTGCATAATATATACAGGGGTTGAAGTTTGAATTATGGACACTACACTTATTCTTTTTAAAAAGAATTTCTAGCGATTAGACTATTTGACCAAAATAATTAGTTAGATTTCGGATGTTGACGTAAGGATAAACCTTAATACTGAGCATCATGAGAGATATTTACTATTTAAGTGTTGAAGAGGTCATTACAGTAACATTGTATTAGGAAGAAAACTAAGCCCCTCAAAACCCTCGTCTCCCAAAGCTATTCATTCTTTCCACTTCCTTCTTTCTTTATTTTCAAATCCTCCCTTCTTCTCCCCTCCAAACTCTCAAACAGAGCCTAAGTGTATAAATCGTTACATATATCTATTTGAGCTGCGTCTTAAGGACATGCTTTAGGTACTCTAGCCGAATATACCAAATGTCTATTATTAGAAGTAGTGGTATATGTATAAATGGAACACAACTCTTACCTTAATCATAAGTCGATTTTGTGAATTTGAATTAAGTTTGAGAAAGTTCTAGAAATAGGGCACACACCTACAAAGGTGCATATAACTCTCTTGGGTTAATTTATAAACCAATTTCAGATAAAAGGAACTTTTTTTGTCCGGTAAAGTTTTCTACTTGACCACTGTTACTGTATAGTCGAAAGAGAGCTAAGGAAGGGCAAAGATCTTTAATAGTATATAAAAAGACAAGACTTGACTTGTGAGAAAAAAGGTTGTTAATCTATACACCAACAATCTTTTCATATTCCAATATTCTTGAATAGTTTTTATTCTTAGTGATGTATATTCTCTTTTGCATTGTAAGGGTCTAGTTCTAAATATAAGTGACACTTGAAACCAAGTTATAACCCTAAACTCATGGGAACTTGCATTTGACTATTTAAAAAAGATTACACAGAGGAACAAATAACAAATCACTGCATTCAATATTTTCATGCATTCATGTAATCGGTCATCGATTGCCGTTTGATCAAGATAAAAAAAAATTTAAATTTAAACTCAATATTTGAAATTATTAAAGTCATCCTTTTGTAGACCATCGTATCAAGATCGAACGATTGTTAATGAACTTGAATGCGTGATGGCGGGAAAATATTGACTATAGTGAATCCAATTTCCCAAATAATCTACTTCCTTACGCAATCTATATTAATCGATTTATTTGATCATCTCATATGCATTAAAAATATGTATAAATAAAAGAGAGATGATATTACCCTCCCTTGCTTCCAATGTATTTGATTAAAGATTTATTGTAAGAGGTTTGAGTACCCTTGTGCTTTTTTTTATACTTCACCTTGCTTTTAGGCTTTTACTTTCTCTGCTTACAGTTCAAATTAAGTGAAAACTTTATATATCCAAGATTGTACATTGCCATTCTCACGTCATGGACACGTGATTATTCCATCACCATGCATCCCTCGTATATTTAGTATGGTTTATCATATTTGCGTCCAATAATAATATTTTGAGGGGTTGTGTCCAGTAATAATTGTGTCTCGCCTATTCTTACTTTTTTTCTTTCTTTCTTTTTGACATAATAATTTTTTTTAAAATAAAAAACAACCTTTTATCCACAACTGCAAAACATACTTTTTAAAATATGTTTTCGAAATCCCTTAAAAAAGATGTTTTGAAATCAGTTATTACAAAATCGATGTAAAACAAGAAGCATTGTTGTTGTTTGATATATAGCTACCAAAAAACTTGTGACCTATAATTTCCTTAATCTCTTCCTAACACGATTAGCATGTAATTGACTTTTTCTAACATGTACTTTTATAGGTCTATTCTATTTCAGACAAAATTCTACAAACTTCTCTACAACGAAAAATACCATTCCTCTCTAATAATTTAATATTTTTATCCTAGCATGTCTTTTGTGCTACCACTCATCCATATTTCTTATATCTACAAAAAAAAAAAAATAGAAGCTTGAGAAAAGATAATATGCAGATTTCTTAAATATATATATATATATATATATATAATATGCAGATGAACTAGTTTTATGTCCACTCGCAATCATTGAAAATCAAGTATTTGAATATTGTTTTTAAACTGGTTAGTCCCTGCAAAGTCAAGAGCTTTCAAC
>Ga0315913_1004632_pt1 | contig 16653 bp, 15 predicted proteins | sample MpolsnodulesMG_FD_207736 | JGI IMG/M metagenome (GOLD analysis project Ga0315913, IMG submission 207736) | Medicago polymorpha root nodule microbial communities from Los Angeles, California, United States - small nodules | ecosystem: Host-associated > Plants > Roots > Nodule | place: USA... | reverse complement strand
AATTTGTGAGGAATTTCATTTTTTCCGTCACTAATTTTCCTCGCTAATTTTTCTTTTTCTAGTAGTGCCAATACCAACTTGAGCGTTGGAGTGCTAACATGCCTGTAGGCACATTTCGTTCCATCGCGAAGACTCATCGTCACCATACCAGAGCATTTTCCGCCACCATTGCCTACATCGGTCTCTTACCAGACATATAGTCCTATCAATAGATCGAGTGAGATATGATGAAACCTATTAATACAATAGTAGAAAAATTGTGTATGATACAAACTATTTTACTTGTTTCCTACATAATTAGTTTAGATGAAGATAATATATGTCTTGCTAAACTAAATGAGAAGATTTTCACTTTTTTGCAATTGCTTCTCAAAGACTGGGGATTCGAAAACCCTTGATACGAAATGTACTCAATGAATGGGGGACCTATTGAAAAAACAATTTTATAAATAGTGTACCTAAAGATTTTTGTATAGGAAAATTACTCAGCCACATATCTCTCCTATTATTTCTACTATTACTAGAATATACAACACCATAGTACGATTGTTCTTATAGTATCGCTCCACCATAACTTCCAACCTATTTTGGGTATTTTCATGTGATATGAATGTATATCTACCCAACTTATCCCATGTATAATAGGCATCTGCAAAGCAAAGCAGTGCCGTGTGTTAATTTACTTGTACAATTCGGGATTTTGAATGCTCTTTTCTTATTTATGAGATTATGATTTTTTGAATGCTCTTTTCTTATTTATTATGAGATTATATGTTTTTTTTTAACAAGTTAAAATGAAACTTAGATTAAAGAACGCATTCTTTGATTAGTATAAGGAGTGCCAGAACAGAAAGCAAAAAGAGTTTACATAGTTATTATGAGATTATGATTTAGTTTTCTTTTTAAGTTGGGTATGGTGCAACCATTGATATTAATATCTTAAATTAGGTAGTACTACAATAAATAGACGACAAAACTCTCAAATTTTTGAATGTTGATGCATTGTCATTTAAATGTAGAATAGTTCATTAAATCGGAAGAAACTTGAACTATCTCATTTAAGTATTCATGTATTAAATTAATGATTTTTTAATGTTAAAATTGACATTAATCATTATATTCACTTAATTCAAAGTATAAATGTGGAGCATGAAAGACATTATTTTAAAAAAATAATAATATTAATTCCTAAAGCATGCAACGTTGACAAGAGGATTACACTAAATAATTTTTAAGGGGAGCAAAATGAGATTATGATCGGCAATATGTGTCCCATCAACCCTAGTTCCATCTCCTGTGGTCCTATGTTTTCCACTTTGCCATTGTATCAAAAATATTCGTAGTCATAAATCACCGAGGAAACTATCAAAATAAATAATTATTTTTTTGTTGATAGATAAAATGACAAAATTATTAGAAATTTACACACAAATAAATGAGTTTGGATTCGAATCCAGATTATAACATGCGACCTAATAATCTCGGCATTTTTGATTGTTGAATTAAGACTTATGAGTCAAAGGAAATTAATTTTTATGCACGGACAATGTAAATTTCTTTTACACTTGTATAAAATCAAACATGCTATTGTGAAGATATTTAAGGAACTAACTTAAAAACATGGTATCATAGAATAATTTGATTTGATGCTAAAAAAGTTTCATACCATTGATTTATACAAATTGCATAAAATCAAACATACTATTGTGAAGATATTTAAGGAACTATGGTATCATAGAGTAATTTGATTTGATGCTAAAAAAGTTTTATACCATTGATTTATACAAATTAAATCATTAAGAAAAGAGAATGCTTTGAAATATTTCTGAGTGCACATATTGTCATGAAATTATGTTTACTTTCCATTTTAACATTCAATATATAACGATCATAATGATGAAATGGAACAACTAATTCCAGTTTTGATCCCATCAAATACATGGCAAGAAAATAATGATTCTTTTCTGTCAAATCTCATTTCTAAGATAGATATATTCAAAAATAAACTCACATGTCAAAAGACCGATAAATGTCACATACATTAAAAAGAAAAACATTTAAAACGAGACAGCACCAATAATCAACAAAAAAAGTAGAACCAGAAACTAAAAGCTTTAAAAGAAAGAAAAAAAGCCTCTAAAATGACAACTGTTAGGCAACAATGCAAAGAGGCAAACTTAGAGACAAAATATCCTCGTTAGACATAGCAAGACCAAACTTAAGAAAAAGTGTTGGCCACTTGGCTGGCCTCAATGTGAACATATAAAACCAAACCTACTCCTACATTTATTTTAAGGTGTGTAATTATATTCCTAGGTAGAGTCATGTTTTAAATATATCCGGTAGGTCCCCTAAAAAAATTATCTGATAGGCGATAATAATATTTGGGCATGGCAACAAAACCCGCCCCTGCTCAGACCCGACCACCCCCTCCTTAAATTTAACAGAGAAAAACTGATTTAATTGGGTGTGGATGCTAGGGAAACCTGGTTTTGGGGTCGGGGTCGGGGGATATTTATACCCGCCCGCTACCCGCCCAACCCCGTCCCCGTTATTGGAATTTACCTTATTATATTTAATAATCTTATACACATTAATTTACAAATAAGTGTCAAACTCGTTTAATATATTGTTACTTTTTATAAGCATGTTTATTAGAGTTATCTTGCTATTTTGAAAGAGGTTTATTAGATCTTTTATTATTAATTTAATTATTGTTTCTGTGTTGATATAAAAAAAATGAAAAAACATGAACTTGTTATTTATTTATTTTTTTAAAATACAATTTTCGCGGGTGTGGATTGGGTCGGGGCGGGAAAACCTGTCCTCATTGATGGTGAAGGTGGGTGTTCAATTATTACCCCAAAAGAGTTTGGTGGCGGGGACGGCTACATAGAAACGGGGGCGAGACCAGTAATGTTTAAACCCATCCCATCCTGCTTCGTTGTCATGGCTAATAATATTTTTGAATAAAGCTCACAAATATGTTTGATTTGTATTTGAAGTGTTCAATTTTTATTTATTTTTTAAAAAATGTATTTAATTACTTTCAGAAAATCCATGATGTATCGATGAGCTTTGGGATTTTCCTTTTTTTAATGGCATTTTTGGAAATATTATTTTAATCTGAAGATGGACCAAAACATATCTTATTGCTCGAGGAAGAAAGTTGGAATTGGATTTGAGGCTTTGTGTTCTTTCAAATATTCAGTTATTGTATCATGAGTCTGTTTCTTCAAGTCAATTTTATAGTGTAATAATCTTATATTTTCTAACTTATGTCCTACTCCTAATCAAGGTAGTGAAGATATGTTGCATGCTTTGTTTTCTTGCTTGCATGTCAAGGACGTGTGGTCCTTATGTCTCCATCAGTCAGTCACTATTCTGGATCGAGATAATTTGCATACTTGGTTGAAAGAGTTTATTTCAAATATTAGCCTCATTGGACCCATTATCACGTGGAAGATTTGGTGTTCTCGCAACAAATGAATCTTTGAGGATATCAAGCATTCTGCCTAAGAAATTGGCACTGAAGTGTTATTATTTTTGTATCATGTCTTCGAAGCGTTTTCTTAGCCTTATCCTACCTCTCACATTGTTCAACAAACATGCACGTATTGCTAGTTGGGAATGAGCTAGTATGGATTAAGTAGCTCTTAATGTTGATGGTAACATGTTTCTCGATTCCAACTTGGAAGATTTTGGTGGTCTTATTCGTGATCATAAAGGTTCTTTTTTGCATGGCTTCTTTGAGAAAATTAGTAGACCTTACACTCTCCATGTTGAGATTTTGGGTTAATACCATGGTTTGAAGTTCTGTTGGGATACAGGATTTAAGCAGGTGTTGTGTCTCTCTGATTCAACTATTGTTGTTGACCTCATCAAAAAGGATTTGAATGTACATCACAAGTATGGAAATTTGTTCATGGTTATTAAACACTTTCGTAGAGATTGAATGATTAGTTTACAACATACTTTACGTGAGGGTAACCATGCAACTGATTTCCTAACTACAAAGGGTTCTCTAAGTGATAATAGTCTTGTTATTTTGTGTTCAGAACAAACAGAAGAATTTACCTGAGGAGGGTAAGGATACTCACAGTGGTGGTGGATCGACGGAAGTGGATGCCCTGAGGATGTGCTCGCTGCAACCCCGTTGAGGAGAAGGGGAGTGTTGTACGTGCAGTTGCTCCAACTCCCAAGTCAGTGTATGAGCAAGAGTGGGGTGAAGCATAGAGAGATACATCCCTTGTGAGATTGTCAATAGCTCATTATATAGAGTCTAGGAGACCGTTGTAAGGTCATGGTGGGAAGTTGTTATGAATGGCCCCATGAATGCCCTCAAGGATAGCCATTATGAGTCGTGATGTCATTATGTGTCTTCATTGAGGCGGAGAGGATCTAATTACTGATGGTAGGCTTTTGCTTGTTGGGCCTATGAGTAATTGGACCTAATTCGTAGTGGGCTAGGATTTTGGCTAGTCCAGAACATAAGCCCCCCAAGTTGTCAGTTCGAGGCATTCGAAGTGATGACTTCAAATGATGATGAGCAAAAAAGGGAGATCGAACTGATTGTGTTAGAAAAGATCTGAAGAATATCATTTGTTATACTTAGAGTTCATTTATAATCTGAGGAGGATTTGTATTATGCTCAGAGGAGAGTTGTTATTAAGTTTATGCTTTTGTGGAAAGCGTTGCGAGTAGATAATGTTTTTTCTTCTCGAAGAATGGCGTGGTTTTGCCAAATTATTGAGTGTTGTTCCCATTGTAAGGCTAACCCACATGAATTTTTAGAGATGTATCATTTTAGAAATGATACCATTTATGTCGACTAGACTTGTCGAGGGAGAGAATTGAGATTTTCTCTTAGTTGAGCGTAGGAGCTCGCAAGGAGGGACATGTTAACCCTAGCTTATTTTTGTTGGAAGTTGTTTTTTCCGAATGATATTGACAGTTCACGTTTAGGAGTAAGTTGATCTTAAATTGTGTATGAAGTTATTATTCAATTGGTAATGGTGGAGGAACAAAACATGCTTGTCGGCGATGAAGCAGTTGGAAACTTTCATATCGAGGAGAAAGTTACATATGTAGAATAGATTATACTTGTCCTTTAGGATGATGGAGTAGCACGGCATTCCATATCTGTTGTTCTACGTGTTTTGTGCTCGATTTTGGAACTTGTGGCAAAGTTCTCTTATTCGAGGAGGCGTAAACCGTATTCGTGTAGGTTTTACCTTATTTATGTTCATGTTTTTCTTATACTTGTGCGGAATGTTTGTTTTTATTTTCAAGTATAATTTGAGAGTGATATGCTTGTAGTGTGAGGCTTAGTTTCGACTTGCAATTGCTTGAAATATTTTGCTTTGAAATTTCCAAGCGTTGCATGCGATGGTTGTCCTCGTAGTTTGAGGTTTGGTAATGTCTGTATGCTCGCAGTAATATTTAGGAATTTTTACTTCTGACTCAATGTATGCTCATCGGGTTATTTTGTATAACCGAGCTTTTTTCAATCAAAAGTAGATTTGCTAGGCCGAGGATTGTGCCCACCCCCTCGTAGTCATTGTTTCGTTGTGAAGTGGCGACTTGGAGCATTCCGAGGGTTTAAAACTAGTAAATGGCGAGCATACAACTTGCTTCTTTAAATTGTTGTCTAATTTAAAGATGTTGCCCTTCCTCCCCCAAGAATGTGCCTCGTTCGTTTGAGACCAAATGCTTGTGTGCTATTCTACGAGGGGATCCAAGCGTGACCGTTCTAACCGTTACGCGGGGTATACGTTAGAAGCATTCACGTCCAAGAGAAGTTTATCTGAACGTGTGTTCGAAGATGTGGTTCGAACTAAAACGGTGGACGAATGAAAAACTCAATTTAAGTTCAGTGCCCCGAGGCGTGAATCACCCATCGCGAGCTGAGGTTCTACCTAACATGCCGAGCAAAGATGTCGCAGCTTTGAGCGAACATACTGAGGAGTAAATAATTCTGTTGTGTAGATTTCATTTGTCCTTTTAAAAAATTTGGATTTCGAGTGGCACGAATTTCCTCCTTCGTTGTTAATGCTTGTTAGTGAGAGCGTATAGTTCGTTAGTCTGAACTTGTTTTTGTGGGAAAAACTGGGTTTCTCCAATATTCGATATAATTTTACGCTCAATGGTCAAACTTGTTGTGGTAAGTTCTCTTCCTCGAGGAGGCGTAAACCACATCCGTTGTAGGATGTAGGTTTTACCTAAATTTATAGTTTGTGACCATTAAGCCAACTAAGAGAATGATCTCGGAGAGAAAATTCAATTTGTTGAGTTGCTTAGCTTCTTCTGCATAATAGGAACAAGCACAAACTCCAACTTTAGACTTGAGAAAGGCGTTTTATGGGATGCCACAGTGAATGTGGGTCACATAATCTTGAGAATGATTTTCTCATGCTTTAGTTCTTGCGAGGACAAATGTTGCTTGTTATAGTGGCTGCTTGATAAGTCATTGCAACAAGCATTGTTCTTGGTGACCAGTTACCAATTTGGGAAGGAGAGCAGTCCTCATTTTGGAACAAGTAGTTTGTTCCTGAACCGACAATGATGTTGTTGTCGTTACGTTGGTGTGTTGAAGCGCTAGTTGAGTTTAGATTGATTTGTTACATGTCGAGTATTACACAGTACATATTCAAATAATAAGAAGCATGGGAATGCAAAAGCTTGCAGTACAAGGAACTAAGATAGTGTAGTACAATAAGCTCTTTTATGTAGTACACTTTATATTAGCTAGTACATTTTGCAAATGTATAAATACATTGATGTAACACCATTTCAAACCAATGAATCAATTCTACTTTTCACACTTTCTTAATATCGAGCTCAAATGGCATGTGGCATTAAGAAGCTGAAGCGGCAATAGCAAATCTTCAAAAAATATAATATTAACCGAAATAATTTATTTGATCATTTTACCTCGGTTAGTTTGTTTTTTACGACGAAATCTGTTAATGTTTGATGAAACCGGAGTGGTACGCGGGAGCACTTTCCGAGTTTATAAGTCGAAGTGAGAGACACCCAACATGTTGATTGTATCACGAATGGTGAAGCAATTTGTGTTGAGCAGTAGATGAACTGAAGCTTATTTGTTTAGGTTTGACTGACGATGATGTCAACGACGCGTGGTCGATGAATCACAGCATTTGTCATGATTGTGACGTTTTTCTTTTCTGTGGCAGTCATGGTCATGGAAGCATCATACCCTTGGCCCAACAATGAGCAGAAACAATGAAGATGTCGGAGACGCTTATTTGGTCTCGTCAATTGCAGCTTCTCTTTGAGAGAGTTAATGTATCATATTATATATATACATCTTTAGATAATTGTTGCTCCTTGCAAAGTTATCTTTCAAGTTGGTTGTATAGAGCACATCTTGTTGGCCGAACACAATTGTGTGTGCTCGGCATACACCATCGGAGATGCTTGTTCATTTGTGATGGAACGTCGCATAATAATGATGATCCCTGCACATCCTTTAGAGGTTCTTGTTTATCATTTCAGGATGTTGACTGAAAATGGGAATTGCATTCATTCTGTCCGTATTTTCCTGAAAATGATCTCCAATGCTTGTATTGGAAATTGATTTTAGAAGCTTTATTTTAGGATGTTGACTGAAATGGGAATTGCTTTGATTCTGTGCAGATTAGCCGTGTAAAAGGACAAGTTGAAAATATTCTGCATTTAACTAGGTAAAATTGTGATTGAACATTGATTCTAATGAACATGTAACTTATCTAACTAAATAAGAAATCAGTTAGAGTTATTGTCTACCGTTATGCCTTGTGGGATTATCAATTTCCAATTGAACACCCTTTTGATTACGTAGACTATTGATTTGAAAGTTGAAACTGTCAATGCAAAGAATTATTCTCAATATGATTGAAATCAAATACTACAAATATAAAGAACCTGAACCGACGATGACGTCGATGGAAGGTTCTGTCGGAGAAGTTTGGCCAGTGCGACAGAGCACTTATTAAGAGCAAGAGGATTTTAATATCCTTAGTCTCATGTCGTATATGATCGACGATGGTGTTGACGACGTTGTTGTCTTCGAAGACGCTGGTCTGTGCCACTGATCATTTGTCGGGACTATAGGACGAAGTGGAATTTGAACATCCATTATAACCCGAACTCTTTGTGTTGGAGTAGGTTTCCTCTATCTATCTTCTGTACAGATGTTAGAGCAAATACAGTACAAGTATATAGATACTGATTTGAGAAAATCACCTTGAGCTAACTTTGTAGTGCCATTGAATATCACCATATTATTAGTTTTGAATGATCAGTTTACGACATACTTTACGTGAAGGTAACCATGTAGCTGATTTCCTACAAAGGGTGCTCTAAGTGATAGTAGTCTTGTTATTTTGTGTTCGGAACAAACAGAAGAATTTACCCGAGGAGGGTAAGGATACTCACGGTAGTGGTGGATCGACGGAAGTGGGTGCTCCGAGGATGTGCTCGCTGCAACCCCGTTGAGGAGAAGGGGAGTGTTGTATGTGCAGTTGCTCCGACGCCCAAATCAGTGTGTGAGCAAGAGTGGGGTGAAGCATAGAGAGATACATCCCTTGTGAGATTGTCAATAGCTCATTATATAGAGTCTAGGAGACCGTTGTAAGGTCATGGTGGGAAGCCGTTATGAATGGCCCCATGAATGCCCTCAAGAATAGCCATTATGAGCCGTGATGTCATTATGTGCCTTCATTGAGGCGTAGAGGATCCGATGCCTAATGGTAGGCTTTTGCTTGTTGGGCTTCTGAGTAATTGAGCCTACTTTGTAGTGGGCTAGGATTTTGGCTAGTCCAGAACATTTTGTATTAAGTCTCTTATGGTATGGCATCTGTCCTCTTAGCAGATGTCATGAGCATTGAGTTTGTTCGACCCGAGTTTGGGTCTTTTCCTTTTTTTTCCCTTTTGTTACCCGATTAAGTTATTTCTTCTTGCAGATGTCACGGGAGTTCCATACTCTCATGCTTGACCTTTGTTTTCATCTTTCTCTCTCTCTTTTTTTTCTCTCATGTAACCCAAAAAAAAAATTGAACCAAATCTTGACAAATTGGCAATGTTACTTCTACTAGAATAATAGGATCTTTAGAGTTATTTTTTATAAATTAATAAAACTGTGTAAGGAAAACAAAGTCCATTTATGAAAACCAAAGGCAACTTTGAGATATATTTCAAAGTTGAAAACTTAATAGGGCCAGAAGTACAAGCTCCTAATCATGGGTACCCTGAACCCCTAGTAACGCTGAAAAAGCTTTAATGGCATAATGTTGAATTTGCAAGATAAACTCTATTCTTTTTTCTTTTTATTTTAATTCTTTTGGGATGGCCTTCTTATGCAATTAAATAGTGGAAGTCTTGCAATAAATAACACGACGGACTTTATCACTATGAAACCATAGTTCAGGAACAAGTACATCTTACAGGCTCATCAGAACTCTCCTACAGTAAACAGCAATAAGATATCATGGAATACACAGCCATTCTCTGGCCAAAATATTAGTAGAGTAGGGTAGAATAAAATGACCAAATCTGAGTACAGAATACAAACTACAAGATATTCACACCTCGGATAAACAATCAGACTGCACTAAAGAGTTTTGATTCAACATTGCCAAACCAGAAGAGAAGGCTGGATGTTAAAATGATTGGAATCATACATGTCACACCATTGGCTCCAAGGCACCGTGTTTCACACAAGTAACAAAGGGTGTGTATATTTCGGCGTACCCCTTCCTTCGTGACTCAGACAACAACAGGTGAAAAGGACCCTATCTAACGAGGAACCAAATAATCATCACAAAGAAGCCAAGTCCAGGATTTAGGAGGACTATTACACTATGTGGAAAAACAGATTGAATATAAGCAAACACTTGGACACTACTCATTTCCTAAGTTTAAAGAACCATCTTTCATTAACTTTAAGCTCAAGCTATTGAATCTTCCACGTGAGTAATGCCGAGAAGCCTTTCTCCAATCCGTTCCAGTTTTCATCATTGCCACAAATTCATCATAGCTGATTTTTCCATCCTGTAATTGTTTTAAGAATTTAAGATGGTAAGATTCCTTAACTGTGACTACATGTAAAGAAAAACTATCGACTATTCACCTTGTCTGTGTCTACTTCTTGGAAAATATCATTTGCTACATCTGTACAGTCATCAGTTCCATCTTCCATCAAGGCATTCCGTAGCTCTTCTGGTTCAATATATCCATTCCCATCCTTATCAAAATAGGAGAAGGCCTTGTGAAGATGCTCGTCATTTGCCATCCTTTTTAAATGAAGGGAAATGGCAACAAATTCTCCGTAATCTAGTGTTCCCTTACCATTATTATCTACCTGATGTCCACAAGCAATGATCAGAAGACAAAAACAAGAATTTAAGAACAATTTACGGTGGAATGGCATACTTTCAGTGCCATTCACACAATGATTTGAAAATTAATAAGAAAACAGAGCATAGGAAAGGAAAAAACAAAAACTTGAAAGAGAACCGAAAAAGTTCTCGTATTAGAATGATTCGACAGAACAAGCCCAGTTACAAGTGGCAAGTTTAGACACAATAAGCTAAAAGAAAAAGGGAAAATTGACCATACTTACAGCTTCAATAAACATCTGAACTTCAGACTCGGCAAGTTGAGACTGATACTTTTGGAATCCAGCTTTTAGTTCTTCAATGGAGACAATACCATCATTATCAGTATCCATCTTCTTGAACAGCTCTTTGATGTCTTCAACTTCTTCATTGGATAAGAAATCAGCAATGACCTGTTTTCAACAGTACAATCTTAGTTCCCATATAAATTAAAATGCACTTGTTAAACTTATCACTAGATGCAGTGAACCAACCCTAAGGGCTTTTCTTTTGAATCTATTCATCATCGAGAATTGCTTAAGCCTTGACTTGACAACATCACCAAGAGGAACATTTGGAGCCTTCTTGGCATTTTGGAGCCAAGGATGCTCTGCAAGACAGGAAACAGAAAACATCATAAAGCTCATGCATTTCTTCTGATAAGTCCTTAACATAATCACCATAACTGATTTCTAATTATTATTTATTACAGTAATATGTCCACACATAGACCCATCTCCTTCAACCATCAACTTTGTTTCCCTATTTAAATTTAATTAAAGAAAACAAAGATACAAAGGAAAAAGGATTTTCGAGATTTAAAATTTAAAAAATATATAAATACAGTAAAATATTCTCATTAATCAAATCTCATTACGAAATCGCATAATTATTAAGACCCACAAAGGAGATGGTTTTGAGAATTCTTCACATGATTTCTTTTTAAAAGATATAAAACAAGCATCACTGGATTATTTCAGTGCTAAAACTTACAGCATGCAACTTATTTTTTGAATATTATGACCATGGAAAGTCATGAACATACCAAGCACTTGTTTGGCCGTTAATCGAAGCTTAGGGTCTGGTTCCAACATTTGCTTAACAAGACTTTTAGCACTTTCAGAAATACTGGGCCAAGGTTCCCGTTTGAAATCTATAAGCCCTCGAAGAATAGCTTGTGCAACTCCTTGCTCAGATTCTGCATTAGGATTAACATCAAGGTAATATGATAGCAGGATTTTGTATGAGCTGAAATAATAATATAAATCCAAGTTCAAAAACATGAGACAAGTGATAGGCATGAACTAAAAGAAAACACAACTTTTCAGATAAACTATGTGGCAAACAAGCATTAGTATGCTTTTAGACTCGCTCAAACTAAAGGAAAAAGAAAAAAAAAATACAGAAAACATGGGCACACATGAATGTGCATAGATGCTCGTGCACATGTAGAGAAGGGCATGCATAAATAAATAGCATTATAAAAATACATATTTATGAATGTAATTACCAGCCCAAAATGGGGAAACAACAACAACCAAGCCTTATCCCACTAAATGGGGGAACACCACAGGAATGGATATAGAGTATGCACATGTACATGGATGGGGGCATGCATATAAAGCATTGTAAGAATATATAGATTCATGAATATAATTATTACCAGCCCAAAATGGGGGAACACCGCACAATAAGATATAGAGTATCACTCCTGCACTCCATATATCTATTTCAGGTCCATAGTTCCGCTTGAGCACCTCTGGAGCCATATAATATGGACTTCCAACAATTTCTGAGAATTTCTCACCTGGAAATTTGAATATTACCCACAAGACAATATTGGAAAATAAGTCAAATACTGTAAGCAAAGAAAAGAGATTTATGCATCGGCTTGAAACATGAATTGAGAAAGTAATACAATGTTCTATCGGATGGCAAAACTTTGACAACATAGAGAATATGCTCAACCTAACTTAACGTATGTAGCGCTGAAGCAAACAGAATAGCTGTGTTTTGCAAGAAAACAAGCTTACATTAGAGGGTGTTTGGTTTGTTTTCTGTTTTAAACGTTCAATTGATATACAGTATAATTTCTGGAAAGTATCTTCAATTAAAGAAGAGTATAGTCTATTTTAGTTACATATATTATCTTTGATGTTTTATAACTTTCATATAATATAAAAAGCTTCCTTGCTTTGTTAGTTTCATTTTAAATGTACCTTGAATCCTTTCCAGTATTAAAATAGTAAATCTTGTGTGGTGGATTAACTCGAACAAATCAGTAAAATTTTGCTCACCTCAGTAGTTAATGCCAAAATAATTGGCCTATTGGGTTCAAATCATTAAAATAGTAATTGGGCTATTGAGAATAATTAATACCCACATTGGCTTTATATTGTTTTTTTTTTTCAAAATCTTCTGGAGGATACAGTGAAAACAACAGGGCTATTGGGTTCTATTTTATTGTTCTCAATTTTATAAATGTTTCCAATATCAAATTTTCAACAAAATAAATTGAAATGCTGAAAAAATGGTGTTATGGTGATTGATAACAGATTCCATTTTTTAAATAAAAAAATCATATGCCAACTAGTCATAGAAACCAATTTCTTCTCTTACAAATAACAAATATTGAATAAATATTAAAATAGAAGTGTGTATAGAGAAATCTTGCAAAAAATTTAGAAACACTTCCAAAACTACTTAGAAATCAGAAATTCTTGGGCCTCAAGTTGAAGATTGTTGGGCCAGAGTGACTTGGCCTGTTGGCCATTTTCTGATAAACCCCTTCACGCCAAAATTATTGGCCCTAGTACGTGGATATTACAGATGGTCCAATAGCAGATCAATGGTAATGATAGACTCTGATATTGTCTTAGATTTTGGACCTAACTCAACCATACAACATCAACTTGTAAGGGGAGGATTGCCCAAGTTTTATAAGATTTATTTGGAATTTACCATTAGCAATGTGGAAACGGGGCTTCTCTCTAGTAAAATGACATACAGTTTGTGCATAATATGAAACGAAGATACCATACTGTTGATGTACTAATTTATTTTCTTTCAATTTATAATGATTAAGTAAAGATAGAAACAAGACTAAATATAAACAAAATATTATCACAGGATGTACTATGACAATAGCCTAACACATCAAATTACATCATAAATTAGGTAAAGTACTCTTTCTTCTACCACAAACACAATCCCACTACAAATAATCCTAATGTATTCAAACATTTCCCTTCACTTGCTGCTTACAAAGCATTTAGTTCTTTTGAGGGACAAAGCATTTAGTTTGTTAAGTGTCAAAGCCAAAGGTATAAACTCTAAAACAAAGAATACCAGCCCATCTCCATAGAGCAAACAGGAAACCAGCACCTCCCCCCTCACCCTAGCAAACAGGAAACCAGCACTTCCCCCCTCACCTTGAATCACAAAAATCTTGGCAGGTTTTTTGCAATATATCTCCTAGATTCTACTTAGCACACTTCCCAAGCAAATAAGATAGTTTTTGGAGTTTTCAACCTTTATCCTCAGCAGCCACCTAAACCTCCAAATGTGTAAATATATCTACAAACCAAAAACCTTGGACAATCTAGGCTACCTAAAACTACTCCAAAGCTCGACAACTTAACATGCCGTATTGAGTCAGAACAGCAATTCAACTACCAAACATTGCTACAAAGTGAGTGACTAAACCTTGCCAGACACCGTCAAAGGGCAGTCCTCAAGTTCTTCAATACTGGTTCCCATAAAAAAAGGAATCACAGCCACCCCAATGCTGTCGGCAATAACATATTTCCTCTTTAACCACCAGTCCACACAACTGAACTCCAATGAACTCAGATACTACTACTTAGTCAAATGCTAATCCTCCTAGTACAATCCCACCAACAACTTTAATATATCCTAACATTAACAAACAAAACAGAACCATAGAACAGCTACTCTTTTTTTTTTTTTTTTACAATAGACGAGCTAGTTGAAAATGCAATGTTACCGTTATTTATCACGGATCAAATCAATTCTAGCAAATCCTACTTCAGCTACAACAAGGACTACAGCTTATGCTTCATTTCGCATAAGGAATTTGCGGGAATTGAAACTAAAAAGACATTATTTATTTGGACTAACAAAGAAGTAAGCTTAATCTAACACAGAAACAAATCAACTGAAAAGCTTTGATAACTCTTCATGATCAGATTAGACCCAGATCAAAGGCGAACTTCACATTTCCAAGGTATTCCAATCAAAGTAAATCAAATTCAAAATCAAACTTTTAAAGATGGTGAGAAAAAAATTAACCTTGTCAAAATACCAACAAATCACACCCACTTTCCCAATAAAATTTAATCCTATTGAATATGCTATACCCACCAACCAATTGCAGCGCTAATTATCAATTAAGCATCAATTTTAACAATAAACCCTAAAAAGATTAGCTAAATTAAGAAAATTTCTAATTTAAGCAACTTCAAATTTCAAACCAAACACACTCACTACACATAAAACTCAAATAATCACTCCCACTACACCTCAGATTCAGTTCCATACCTGGCTTAAAGAAAATAGACAACCCAAAATCAATAGCTTTGAGTGGCGAATTCTCCTTCTTATTCGCAAACAAGAAATTCTCCGGCTTAAGATCGCGATGAATCACTCCATGCTTATGACAAAGCTGCACAACCTCCACAATCGTCCTCGCAACCGCGGCAGCCGCTCTCTCCGTATAATGCCCTCTAGCAACAATCCGATCAAAAAGCTCCCCACCTTCACAAAGCTCCATAACAAGATGAACAGCATTATCATCCTCACAAGCTTCACGAAGCGTTACAATACTCGAACTCTTAGGCAAATGGCGCATGATAGCAACTTCACGGCGAACATCATCAACATCAACGGCGGTTCGTAGCTTCCGTTTGGAGATGCTTTTGCAGGCGAGTAGCTCGCGAGTGTCACGGTCGATACAGAGATAGGTTACGCCGAATTCGCCGCGGCCGAGTTCACGGTCGATGAGGTAACGGTCCTCCATGTTGTCGGAGGTTTTGGTGGCGGCGAGGACGGTGACCGGAGGGGATTTTTTGTTGGCGGTGGTTTCGGTTCGTTTAGGGTGGTCGTGGTTGGAGAAAGAGGATTTGACATCTTCGCGTGCGACGGCGGCCGGAGATCTGCAGCAGTTACCCATATCGGAGGTGGATCGGAGAGGTTGGGTTTCACATGAGAATGTAGAAACCCTAACCCTAGAAAGTAAATGTGTGAAATTGAAATGAAATTGAAATTGAAATTGAAGGTGGAAGATGGAGAAAGGAGTGTGAAGTGAATGTGATAGAAAGAAAGAAAGAAGTAGAAAGAAAAGTGTGCGAGAGGACAGTGTAAAATTACGGTGTGACACTGGAAATTAGGAACTAGTAAGATACTGTTTTTGGTAATATATAATTCAAAATAGAATTCATTACAAGGATTTAATCTAAATCTAAAATAAAATCAAAGTAACTGATCTCAAATCATTAATAAATTTCTTCAAATAACAAATTGCTTACAAGAATTTATGCTCAATTTTTAGAAGAAACTATTTTTATCGGACGTTATTTATCTTTTAATTGAACTTCATATTATCAGAGTCACTCTTCCGTCAAATCAAAATGTCGATACCAGAAAAAAGTTTAACTTATTCTTGTTAAACTTCATTTTAAGAAGTTCCCGACGGCTGCGGAATCAAAAAGATGTAACCAAAAAAAAACATCATTTTAAGAAGTAGGTAAAGACTAGTTCAATCTACAATTAAGCAACTTTATCCGAGTTCGAACTCAAATTATTGTTGTTTAATGTATGAGTTTTAGATGATATTTGCTACTTCAGCTAGAAATAAAAAAAGTTACAAAAAAAAAACTTAATTTTCGGTGGTAAACAAAAGTGTTATTGTTGAATGGATTTTGTTTCTTTTTAAAAAAAATTGGTTTTTGTCTCTTAATTAATGAGTTTATTTACTTTCTATAATTGAAATTACTTCAAAGTTGAATACTAAACTTTTGTATCTAATATTAAAGATTTTTTTTCCTAAATGATTGTTGTTGTCAACAAGTATTACAGATTTTTTTTCCTAAATCATTGTTTTTTATCTCTTATTTAGTGAGTTTACTTTCTATAATTGAAATTAATTCAAGTTTAATGTAATTTTGAATACTAATAACTTAAAAAACAATAAATAAGAAATTAAATATATGTTACTTCTTCTGTGGGGATGACAATGGGTAGGGTACTATAAAAA